>AACY020564709.1_pt1 | contig 66517 bp, 54 predicted proteins | sample 267378 | NCBI WGS metagenome assembly AACY02 (sample SAMN02954345, study PRJNA13694) | marine metagenome | biome: aquatic; feature: ocean; material: water; isolation source: isolated as part of a large dataset composed predominantly from surface... | reverse complement strand
AGTGGCAGTACCAACAGGAACAGAAATAGGTGAACCTGAGTTTACTACCTCCCGTCCACGACGCAGACCATCAGAAGTACCCATAGCGATGGTACGAACTACACCACCACCTAGTTGTTGCTGAACTTCCAGCACCAAACCATTACAGGAGCCTTCACCTGTGATCTTCAGAGCGTCATATACCTGAGGTACGGCATCTTGTGGAAACTCTACGTCCACAACCGCGCCAATCACTTGGACAACAGTACCTGTGCTCATGATTAATCCTCTAAAACTTGTATTCGTTACCTAACCTAAACCGCAGAGGCACCAGAAACAATTTCCGACAGTTCCTGCGTAATCGCAGCCTGACGAGCCTTGTTATAGACCAATTGCAAATCGTCAATCAGTGTACCCGCGTTGTCTGTTGCCGCCTTCATCGCCACCATACGGGCAGCCTGTTCAGAAGCAATGTTTTCAACAACACCTTGGTAAACCTGAGATTCTACATAACGAACCAATAAGGTATCCAAAAGGGCTTTTGGATCTGGCTCGTAGATGTAGTCCCAACGATGAGCAACCTCATCATCTTCCGATTTAGGCAAAGGTAGCAGCTGCTCGATCACAGGAGTCTGCGTCATAGTGTTTACAAACTTGTTGAACACTACGTACAGACGATCCAGTTTGCCTTCGTTGTAAGCATCTAGCATTACACGTACTGTCCCGATCAGGTCAGCGAGCTTTGGCGCATCGCCTAAACCTGAAGCATGGGCAGATACTTGACCGCCAAAGCTTTTGAAAAACTGAACACTACGAGCACCGATTGGGCAGAATTCAAATTCTGCACCTTGCTCTTTCCAGCTTTTCACGTCTGAAACAACCTTTTTAAAGAGGTTGACGTTCAAACCACCACAAAGGCCACGGTCGGTTGCTACAACAATGTAACCAACCCGCTTGGCCTCTCTCACCTCTAAGTAGGGGTGTTTATACTCGAGAGAACCTTGCGCTACGTGACCGATCACCTTACGCATGCTTTCCGCGTATGGACGGCTTGCAGCCATGCGTTCCTGCGCTCTGCGCATTTTGCTGGCTGCCACCATTTCCATGGCGGACGTGATCTTCTGAGTGTTTTTCACACTCGCGATCTTGGTTTTAATCTCTTTAGCGCCGGCCATCTCTACTCTCCAATCTGGACCTGAGGTGCCTTAAGACACCTCTATCATTGTTACCAGGTTTGGGTTGCTACGAACTTGTCGAGGCCAGCTTTTAATTCAGCTTCGATATCGGCGTTATAATCGCCAGTCTCGTTGATAAGCTTGATTAAAGCAGCATGCTCGCTGTTCATGTACGAGAGCAGAGCGGCTTCGAAATCACCAACTTTTTTCAGCTCAACGCCCTTCAGGTAACCTTTTTCAGCTGCGAAAATTGACACAGCTTGAGCGGCTACGCTCATAGGAGCATATTGTTTTTGCTTCATCAGTTCGGTAACACGCACACCATGCTCAAGTTGAGCACGAGTTGCATCGTCTAAGTCAGATGCAAACTGTGAGAACGCAGCAAGTTCACGATACTGTGCAAGAGCGGTACGGATACCACCAGACAGTTTCTTGATGATCTTAGTCTGAGCCGCACCACCAACACGAGAAACAGAAATACCTGGGTTAACCGCTGGACGTAAGCCAGAGTTAAACAGATCGGTCTCAAGGAAGATCTGACCGTCAGTAATAGAAATTACGTTGGTCGGTACGAATGCAGATACGTCACCCGCCTGAGTTTCAATAATAGGCAGCGCGGTTAAAGAACCGGTTTGACCTGTTACAGCACCCTTAGTGAACTTCTCTACATATTCTTCGTTTACGCGTGAAGCACGCTCTAATAAACGAGAGTGTAGATAGAATACGTCACCAGGATAAGCTTCACGGCCTGGTGGACGCTTCAGCAGTAACGAGATCTGACGGTAAGCAACAGCTTGCTTAGACAGGTCATCGTATACGATCAGAGCATCTTCACCGCGGTCGCGGAAGTATTCACCCATAGCACAACCAGAGTATGGTGCTAAGTATTGCAGTGCTGCAGCTTCAGAAGCTGTTGCTACTACAACGATAGTGTTAGCTAATGCACCGTGCTCTTCTAGCTTGCGTACTACGTTAGCGATAGTAGAAGCCTTTTGGCCTACAGCTACGTACACACATTTGATGCCAGAATCGCGCTGGTTGATGATTGCGTCGATCGCCATCGCTGTTTTACCAGTTTGACGGTCGCCAATGATCAATTCACGTTGGCCACGACCGATTGGGATCATAGCGTCAACGGCTTTATAACCAGTTTGAACTGGTTGATCTACTGACTTACGCTCGATAACACCTGGTGCGATCACTTCAACAGGAGAGAAACCATCGTTATCGATAGCGCCTTTTCCGTCAATTGGCTCACCCAGAGTGTTAACTACACGGCCTAACAGACCGCGACCGACTGGAACTTCCAGAATACGGCCAGTAGTTTTAACTTTTACGCCCTCTGCTAAATCAGCATAAGGACCCATTACTACGGCACCGACAGAATCACGTTCAAGGTTCAACGCGATTGCAAAACGGCTACCAGGCAGTTCGATCATTTCACCTTGCATCACATCGGCCAGGCCGTGGATGCGGATAATGCCGTCACTTACCGCAACGATAGTACCTTCGTTACGAGATTCGCTAACGACTTCGAACTGCTCGATCCGCTGCTTAATCAGATCGCTGATTTCAGTGGAATTCAGTTGCATGCTCAAACTCCCAATTACGACTGCAGCTTTTCAGACAGACGCGATAACTTACCGCGGACAGAGCCATCAATGACTAAGTCACCTGCCTTAATAATTACACCGGCGATGAGCGCGGCGTCAGTGCTGCAATTCAGCTTAACTTTGCGTGCGAGACGTTTCTCTAAAGAATTACTGATCTGCTGCTGTTGTTCAGAGCTGAGCTCAGCTGCAGAAACCACATCGGCTTCCACTTCTTTTGCCCACTCATTACGGTATTGAGCAAAAAGCTCAGATACAGCAGGTAGTACCTTTAAGCGACCGTTTTCAGCCATTACCTTTATCAAGTTCTGACCTTGCTCATTGATTTGCTCACCACACACACTAATAAAGAGTGCAGCAAGTTTAGTACTGGCTAAAGAACCAGTTAGCAGTGGCTGCATGGTTTCGTTTTCACTAACCAGTGCGGCGAACGTGAGCATTTCTGCCCAGGTATCCACTGCATTGTGTTCAACAGCAACGTCAAAAGCTGCCTTTGCGTAAGGGCGAGCGATGGTGGTTAATTCAGCCATAACTCAAACTCCCTTATCAAATTTCAGCGACTAGTTTATTAACTATGTCACTGTGGGCGGCTGGATCAATAGAACGCTCAAGGATCTTCTCAGCACCCATGATGGCAAGAGTAGCAACCTGCTTACGCAGATCCTCTTTCACGCGATTACGTTCAGCTTCAATTTCTGCTTTACCCTGAGCGATGATTTTTGCACGCTCAGCGTCTGCTTCGGCTTTAGCTTCTTCAACTATTTGAGCTTTACGCTTGTTAGCTTGCTCAATAATTTCGTTAGCAGTCACCTTGGCTTCTTTTAGTTGGTCAGTCGCTTTCGCTTGAGCCAACTCTAGGTCTTTTACCGCACGATCAGCATCAGCTAGACCGTCAGCAATCCTTTTTTGGCGCGCTTCGATGGCATTCATCAAAGGGGGCCATACAAACTTCATGCAGAACCACACGAAGATGATAAAGGCGACCGTCTGACCGATTAGGGTAGCGTTGAAATTCACAACAGCCTCCTATTTAGAGTTAAGACAGAAGCGTTTTCTTACAGCATTGCACCCAGTGGGTTGGTGAACAGCATGAATAATGCGATACCAACACCGATCATTGTTACGGCGTCTAACAGACCCGCTACGATGAACATTTTAACTTGCAGCATAGGAGCCATTTCTGGTTGACGCGCAGCGCCTTCCAGGAACTTGCCACCTAATAAGCCGAAACCGATTGCAGTACCAAGAGCACCCATACCAATCAGCAGAGCAACAGCGATAGCTGTCATGCCTAAAATCGTTTCCATCTGTATCTCCAGTATCTAAAATCTAAATCTAATTAGTTGATGATTTAGTTTAAAATTTCTTCAGCAATCCTTAATGATCTTCATGCGCCATGCTTAAGTAAACAATGGTCAACATCATGAAGATAAACGCCTGCAGCGTGATAACCAAAATGTGGAAAATTAACCAACCTAGTTGCAGAGTCACACCCAGGGAAGATAATAACAAGTTGGTACCATACATCAGCGCAATAAGGATGAAGATCAACTCACCTGCGTACAAGTTACCGAATAGACGCAATGCCAATGAGATTGGCTTAGCAACTAAAGTAACAGTCTCTAATAGGAGGTTGACGGGTATCATTGCCTTATGGTTAAAGGGCTGTAGCGTCAGTTCTTTAACAAAACCAGACACGCCTTTGACCTTAATGCTGTAGTAAATAATCAGCACAAACACACCAATAGCTAAGCTGAAGGTGATGTTTACGTCAGTTGTCGGAACCACTTTCAAGTATGGAACGCCCGCTAAACTTGCTAACCAAGGCAGCCAGTCAACAGGAAGCATATCCATGAAGTTCATCATGAATACCCATACAAAAATGGTCAGAGCTAAAGGCGCGATCAGGGCATTGCGGCCATGAAAACTTTCTTTCACGCTGTTATCAACGAACTCAACGATCATCTCGATAAAGCATTGCAGCTTACCGGGAACCCCTGAAGTCGCTTTTTTACCAACACTACGGAAAATCCACAGGAACAGAACACCAAGACCAACCGAAAAGAACAACGAATCAATGTGCCATGTCCAGAAACCTTCACCAACATGTAAGTTGGTAAGGTGATGCTGGATATAGCCCTGCGGTGTTAACGCTTCACCAGGTGCAGCCATGATTCATCCCACTTAACTTTGCTTGAAGTATAAAGGAGCTGTCCAATGCACTATTAACGTCAGCACATAACAAACAAAAAGCGGCAAAAATGCCACCTCAAGCTTGCTAAACACCAATGAAAACATTGCGATGGTTAACAGCAACTTTACCGCTTCCCCCCAGTAAAAAGTTTTAATCACTTTTGCTGCTGAACTTGCTCCCGTATGAGAGAAAGCGAGGGTCGCGAATACAAAATTAGGGAGTACAGCAATTGAACCACCTGCTAACGCAGAATAGCCAAACTGAACTCCCCACACGACGAAAAAGAGAATTGAAGCACCCCCAGCCACCGCCGCCTGCATCATCACCAATTTATAGGCTGACCACCGGCCACGACGCGCTAAAACCTTACTCAACTCATCCTCTCCGCATTCATACTTTTTGTTTCGATGACCGGATGACAAATATCCGTATTTTTGTCGATGCACAAAAAGCTTGCGAAAGTATACCTTTTCACGCCTTCATTGCAACTTTGAGATAAGGAAAAACAGCACTTTTAACGTGATATAGCGCCAAAACAGTCAAAATCCAAAATTAACATATGTCACAAATTTACATTAAAAACTGTTAATCTACAGACATTAACGAATTTTGCTAAGAATTCCGTCTAATTCAGCCAGATTCTGGTAGTTAATTACAATTTTACCCTTACCCTTACTGCTATGAGCGATCGAAACCTTGGCACCTAATCTTTCAATTAACTGCTGCTCTAAACGACAAACATCTTGATCTTTAGTCGTAGTTTCGACGGGTTTGGGCGGATTTAAGGTTTGATTAATCAATCGTTCAGTTTCCCGAACGGTTAATTCCTTGGCAGCCACTAATCTCGCCAGATTTGTTTGTTCTTCACCCTCAATTGCGAGCAAAGCGCGTGCATGGCCCATATCAATGTCGCCATACTCGAGTAAACGCTTAACCGGTTCATTTAAACCGTTTAACCGTAACAAGTTAGATACACTCGCGCGAGATTTTCCCACAACATCGGCAACCTGTTGGTGAGTCAGCTCAAATTCTTGCATCAAACGTTGTAATGCAATGGCTTCTTCCATGGCATTTAAGTCTTCACGTTGAATGTTTTCAATCAACGCAATAGCAACCGCCGCTTCATCGGGAACCGGTTTAACAATACAAGGGATTTTTTCAACACCCGCCAACTGGGACGCGCGCCAACGGCGCTCACCGGCGATGATTTCATACTGGCTATCGCTGACAGGACGTACCACAATCGGCTGAATAATGCCTTGATTGCGGATGGAATGGGCGAGTTCTTCTAACGCCTCGGGAGACATATCCTTACGAGGTTGGTATTTACCCGGTTGTAGTAGGTCGAGATCCAGATGAATAAGTTCTTCTTTTTTATCGACAACAACCACTTCTTCCGTGTGTTTTTTACTCGCGGCGTGGCTGTTACTCAGTAAAGCATCTAAGCCTTTGCCTAACCCTCTTTTCTTTAACGTCATGGTTATCCTTTACGCTCGCTTAGCCTGAGTTTTCTGTTCGGAACGGCGGATCATCTCGCCAGCTAACGCTAAATATGCCTTAGCCCCCGCACTCGATTTGTCGTAGTACATGGCGGGTGCACCAAAGCTCGGCGCCTCGGCCAAACGCACATTACGTGGGATCACTGTGCGATAAACCTTATCACCAAAATGCTGTTTTAGCTGATCGGACACATCATTAGACAGGCGATTACGCGGGTCATACATGGTTCGCAAAATCCCTTCAATCCCCAAACCAGGATTCACCACCGCCGCTAATTTAGTGATGGTATCAATCAAGGCGGTTAAGCCTTCCAATGCAAAGTACTCACACTGCATTGGCACCAGTACGGAATCCGCTGCCGACATGGCATTCACCGTCAACATGTTGAGCGAAGGCGGGCAATCGATAAAGATATAATCGTATTGATCTTTTATCGGTGCGAGCGCATTACGTAACCGCACTTCACGGGCAAAAAACTCCATGAGTTTAATTTCTGCCGCGGTCACATCGCCATTACTGGCAATTAGATCGTATTTCCCCGAGGTGTCTTTGACCACGATCTCATCGAAAGGCTTTTCTTCAACCAGCAATTCGTAAGCCGTGTTTTCGACTTCGTATTTATCGACACCGCTGCCCATGGTGGCATTGCCCTGAGGATCGAGATCGATCAGCAGCACTTTACGCTTAGTCGCGGCTAAAGAGGCGGCTAAGTTGACACAAGTTGTTGTTTTCCCTACGCCACCTTTCTGGTTGGCCACGGCAATTACTTTACCCACAATGTCACCCTGTATGTAAATTCTGGTTTATTGCCTACTTAAAAATCCATGCGAAATGAGGAGCTTTAAGCCTGTTATTCTTTGATTATTTTGAGTAAATGTCTTTGCTCATCGAGTCTAGGCACTTGGAGTTCGATGGTTTCGGTCACCACAAATCCAGCGGGGATTTGTTGCATCTCTTCATCACTCAGTTGTCCCTTGAGCGCATAAAATTGTCCATGCTCGGCAGGCAAATGATGGCACCATGTCAACATATCATGGATTGAGGCAAAGGCGCGGCTGAGTACTCCATCGAACTTTTGCTCGGGTTGATAGGCCTCGACTCGGCTTTCTATCGAACTAATATTGTGGATCCCGAGTTCAAAGGCCACTTGCTTTTGAAAACGGATCCGCTTGCCTAAGCTATCGAGCAGCACAAAGGTTTTATCTGGATTCATAATCGCTAAGGGAATGCCGGGCAAGCCAGGGCCAGTACCTACATCGATAAAGCGCTCGCCCTGCAAATGGGACGACACTACTAAGCTGTCCATGATATGACGGACAAGCATCGCCTCAGGATCTCTTACCGAGGTTAGGTTATAGGCTTTATTCCATTTGTTGAGCATGCCAACAAAATCAAGCAGTTGTTTTTTCTGCTCAGCCGTGGCGGGCAGATTAATTTCGGCTAAATAGGCCTCTAACTGGGCAGATAACACTGAACAACCTCAATAAAGATACGATTATAAACTCGCTGGCTATTATGAAGCCCTGAAACGTCGAAGGGAAGCCTGAATGCTTCCCTTCTGCGACCAAACTGGCGATTAAGCTAGCTTTTACGCGCTCTTGCGTAATAAACCGCGTTTTTTCAGATGCACCAGCAGAATTGAAATCGCTGCTGGCGTAATACCTGAGATACGCGATGCTTGGCCAATGGTTTCAGGCTTATGGCTATTTAACTTAGCAATCACCTCATTTGAAAGCCCTGGAACCTCTTTATAATCAAGATTCAATGGCAAACCTGTGTTCTCATTGCGTACCGCTTTGTTGATCTCTTCCTGCTGACGTTGGATATAGCCAGAGTACTTCACTTGGATCTGTACTTGCTCGGCAGCGAGTGGATCGGCAAGTCCTGGGCCAAAGCCTTCAATCTGCATCAACTTGCTGTAATCCATTTCTGGACGACGCAGCAACTCTTCAAACGACGCTTCACGGGAGATCGGCGTGTTTAAATGCGGATTTAACACTGGCACCAATGGTGAATTTGGATGGATCCATTGGCTACGTAGACGTTGCAGTTCTAACTCGATCGATTCCATTTTTTCACTGAAAGAGGCCCAGCGCGCATCATCCACCAGACCCAATTCACGACCTTTTGCGGTTAAACGCAGATCGGCATTGTCTTCACGCAGCAATAGGCGGTATTCGGCGCGGCTGGTAAACATGCGGTAGGGTTCTTTAGTCCCTAAGGTTGATAAATCGTCAACCAATACACCTATGTAGGCTTCATCACGGCGAGGACACCAAGCTTCTTTGCCCTGAACCTGCAGTGCCGCGTTCATCCCCGCGAGTAAACCTTGGGCGCCGGCTTCTTCGTAACCTGTAGTACCGTTGATTTGGCCCGCGAAGAACAAACCATTGATGGTTTTGGTTTCTAACGAGTTTTTAAGATCCCTTGGATCGAAATAATCGTACTCAATCGCATAACCAGGGCGAACAATCTCAGCATTTTCCATACCTTGGATCGAACGAACCAGATTTAACTGCACATCGAAAGGCAAGCTGGTGGAAATACCATTAGGGTAGATCTCGTTGGTGTTTAAGCCTTCGGGTTCGATAAAGATCTGGTGCGATGATTTATCTGAAAAACGATGGATCTTGTCTTCGATAGAGGGGCAGTAACGTGGACCAATCCCCTCGATCACGCCTGAATACATAGGGCTGCGATCTAAGCCTCCACGAATAATATCGTGTGTCTTTTCATTGGTATGGGTGATCCAACAAGAAATTTGTTTCGGGTGATGGCTCACATCGCCCATAAACGACATCACAGGTAATGGCGTGTCGCCTTTTTGCTCTGTCATTTGGGTAAAATCGATGGTATTGGCATCGATACGCGGTGGCGTACCGGTTTTTAAACGGCCAACACGGATTGGCAACTCGCGTAAACGGTGGGCGAGTGCGATTGATGGTGGATCGCCAGCACGACCACCACTGTAGTTTTCTAAACCAATGTGAATTTTACCACTGAGGAAAGTACCCGCGGTTAAGACCACTGCTGGTGCTTCGAAGGCTAAGCCCATTTGGGTCACTACGCCGACTACGCGATCGTTCTCAACCACCAGATCATCAACGGCTTGTTGGAAAATACGTAAGTTGGCTTGGTTTTGCAGAATATTTTGGATCTTCTGACGATATAAAGCGCGATCAGCCTGAGCACGAGTCGCTCTTACTGCTGGGCCTTTGCTCGAGTTTAAGGTTCTAAATTGGATCCCTGCATAGTCGGTTGCGATCGCCATTGCACCGCCTAAGGCATCGATTTCTTTTACCAGATGACCTTTGCCAATACCGCCGATCGCAGGATTGCATGACATTTGGCCTAAAGTATCAAGATTATGCGTCAGCAATAATGTCTTAGAGCCCATTCTTGCTGCAGCCAATGCGGCTTCAGTTCCGGCATGACCACCACCTACAACAATAACATCAAACCGTTCATGAAAATGCATGACCCTACCTTTAGTAACTTAAGAGACCCAACGTGAGCCGATCATTTTAGCATTTGCTTTGAATGAGGTGAATGATCATTTTTAGAAAATGGATCCATAGGATCGGAACTAATAGATCTTAAGATCTTTATATAGATCTTCTTACTATGTTTACTATTAGGATCGCTCTTTCCTGTGGGTAAGGTTATTTTCTTATTTATATCAAACAGTAACGAGCTTTTATTCTTGTGATCTAGCCGAGATCTACTGCCAGAAAAGGTGGGGATAGATCGGCTATTTATCCACAAGGGGGATCTTTAAGCAGATGAGGTTGTGAATAGCACAGAGGTTGATCAGATCTAAATAATAGTTTATCCACAAAAATATACATTAAAGTAGTTTTTTGTGGATAAACAAGATCTAAACTGTGGGTGGTTTGGTATGTTTTCCAAGAGAAGATCTTAAATTTGATCTTGCCATTGTGCCAACCACGCTAAAGCTGGGTCTTCTGGCACTGGATCCTGTTGTACATCGATCTGGATCTTATCCACAATGACTTTTGCACCGCTATATTCCAGCGCTTCAACTAACTTTTCTGGGCCTTGGCAAAAGGTGTCATAACTCGAATCACCAACCGCACATAAGGCGAACTGAACTTGGGTCAGATCCGGTGTGTTTAGCAGCAGTTCTTTACTAAATGGCTGCAAATTGTCGGGCAGATCGCCGGCGCCATGGGTCGACGAAACGATGATCCAAAGGGGATATGATTGCAATTCATCCAATGTTGGGCTCAAAAAGGTATCGACTTCATGGCCTAATGGAGTGAGCTGGGCCTGCATTTCATCCGCTATATATTCACTGCTGCCGAGGGTGGTGCCGACTAATATCGCGATCTTGGTCATTGTTACTGCTCTCTGTGGTCGTTAATTTCTATCATTTTTGGGGCTTACATCTACTTACAGTGTTTTGCTGTATAAATTTACTCACTATTGATTTGCAGTCTGCTAGTATCTTTGGCTGCAATCGAAGTTTTATACCTATGATTGTAAATTTTTATAACAATTATAATAGGATAACAGATGACTACTCCTGCCGATGCGCCAAAGTGGCCACGCCAAATACCCTATATTATTGCCAGTGAAGCGTGTGAGCGTTTCAGTTTTTATGGCATGCGCAACATTCTAACACCATTCTTGATGACGGCACTTTTGCTCTCGATTCCCGAAGATCTTCGCGGAGCTGTGGCCAAGGATGTGTTCCACTCGTTCGTAATTGGGGTGTATTTTTTCCCCTTACTCGGTGGTTGGATTGCAGATAGATTCTTTGGTAAGTACAACACGATTCTGTGGTTAAGCTTACTTTACTGTGTGGGCCATGCGTTTTTGGCTATTTTTGAGCACAGCGTGCAAGGTTTTTACACCGGTTTATTTTTAATTGCCTTAGGTTCAGGCGGGATTAAGCCTTTAGTTTCTTCGTTTATGGGCGATCAGTTTGATCAGAGCAACAAGTCTTTGGCGCAAAAAGCCTTCGATATGTTCTATTTTACGATCAACTTCGGTTCCTTCTTCGCATCCTTATCTATGCCATTGTTACTCAAGAATTTTGGTGCAGCTGTGGCTTTCGGGATCCCCGGTGTGTTGATGTTTATCGCCACGGTATTTTTCTGGTTAGGCCGCAAACGTTATGTGCATATGCCACCAGAGCCAAAGGATCCCCATGGATTTTTACCTGTGATCCGCAGCGCCTTGCTTACTAAGGTCGAAGGCAAAGCTAATATCGGTTTAGTGTTAGCCTTAATTGGCGGGGTTTCAGCGGCTTATGCGCTGGTGAATATTCCGACCCTAGGGATTGTGGCTGGTTTATGTAGCGCTATGGTGCTGCTGATGGGATTTGTTGGTTTTGGGGCGTCATTACAGCTTGAGCGTGCTAGGGGAGCTCACCCTGATGTGGCCGTGGATGGCGTACGTTCAGTGCTGCGTATTTTGGTGTTGTTCGCCTTAGTCACGCCATTTTGGTCCTTATTCGATCAAAAGGCATCTACCTGGATTTTGCAGGCTAACGATATGGTTAAACCTTCTTGGTTTGAACCGGCGATGATGCAGGCATTAAACCCGCTGTTAGTGATGCTGTTGATCCCATTCAATAACTTCGTGTTATATCCTGCGATTGAGCGTATGGGCGTGAAATTAACTGCGCTGCGTAAAATGGGGGCGGGGATCGCGATAACTGGCTTAAGCTGGATTGTGGTTGGGACTATTCAGTTGATGATGGACGGTGGCTCGGCTCTGTCTATCTTCTGGCAGATCTTACCCTATGCCTTATTGACCTTTGGTGAAGTATTAGTTTCGGCGACGGGTTTAGAATTTGCCTACAGTCAAGCACCTAAGGCTATGAAAGGCACGATTATGAGTTTTTGGACCTTATCGGTGACCGTCGGTAACCTTTGGGTATTACTCGCCAATGTGAGCGTAAAAAGCCCTGCGGTGACGGAACAAATTGTTCAAACCGGGATGAGTGTGACGGCATTCCAAATGTTCTTCTTTGCAGGATTTGCTATATTGGCGGCGGTCATCTTCGCGCTCTATGCTAGGTCCTATCAAATGCAGGACCATTATCGCCAAGTCTAGATAAACCATTTAAGACAAAGCGCCTTTAAATAAAAAATCAGCCCCTAAGCGAACTTAGTGGGCTGATTTTTTATTGCTCGTTTAGCTAAACGCTAAAGCGAAATTATTTGCCAATACAGAAACTAAAAATGTAAAACTATTCAAATTGTTAGAAGAATATTGGCGCACATGTGGAGTGCAACTCATTTGTCGGGTTTTGTCATGGAAGTATCTATTCTAGGGGATTCTCAACATTTTTAAAGTGGGATATCTGGGAAAGTGGGAAAAGAATATAAACTGCTATTGTTACCCATTTTGAAGTTTGCGCTGTCAGTACAAACTATTGATTTTTAATAATTATTTATCAAAATAGCTTGCATTTCACTACCTCCATGCGAATCTTTATAAAGCAGGAGGTAATCATGAAAAAATACCCATCTTTATCATTAATAGCTTTATGTGTGTCCTTGTCAGGTTGTGCAGCCGGACCTCGTCATTATGCTCAAGGCGAATCTCGGGCTTTGAATTTGGCGCGAGCCGGGGGCATCTACGATTTGGATTTGAGAGATTCCCACGATGGTACTCACTCTTATAGCAAGGGTATGTTGGTTCCATTGCTTGATCTCGCCAGGCTAACTACTTCATTTGATGATCCGCTTCGGCGTCTTTCTGGTACGCAGACGTTCGCGTTTAACGCTACCGATATAATGATGACACCGGACAATCCCTCGGCTAGACCAAGTCTAATGGGATGGATGCCCGCATCTGCTGCTACTTCAGAATCTCAGGCTTATGAGAAATATGTGCATCTTGTCGATCAGGCAATCCAGCATGTGGCCGATGATATGGCGTTGAATGTCATTAAACTGAGTAATGTAGAAACGCCAGAAATTGATGGTCATCCCATGATTCTTTGGTCTGTTGAAAGCGCCGAGCATGGATGCGGTATTGGTCAATGTGTGGTTGCTTACAACATTACGACTCCTTATATCTGGAAGAGCCCGCTCTACATTAAAGATGGTGAGTCCGAAAGCTATAACATCGCCGCTAATCACCTGAAGAACTATTCTCGCTTTGTTTTCCGCCAGTCAGGCCCAAAAAACTTTCCAGTTGATGAGTTTTATAGAGCCGTCAGTGCTGCATTGCCATCGTGGATAGTGATCTATTTTCCACCAAAGCATGTGGTGAAGAATGGCCAATCTCTCCCATATCCAGTGTTGTATGAGCAAGGGGAACAACTGCTGTTTAAGGAGCCTGCATTATGAAAAGTGAATATCAGGATCTAGACAATATTGTTTTGGCGATGGATGAAGTCCAAACGGATCCCATAATTCTTACTTACCTGATCAGTCATCTATTGACGAGAAATTCGGTGTTTCATCAGCCTAGAGTGGGATGTGTCAAATGCAAGAGCACGGGAGAACTAGTCTATCCCCATAGCTGGATTGAGCTTCCAGGCGGTTGGACTGTTGATCTTAGACTTAATCAGGCTTTCAACACGTTCGACCGCTACCCGCAAGGCATTTTCGAGCCATCATCCTACCGGAACCTTCAGTATTTCGGTATGCCTCTTACCGTGCCTGAATTCGAACCATCTGAACTCGATGAAATGACTGATTTTATGTTTTCCAAGTTATTCAGTGTGCAAGGACTGGATATTCGAGTGAGCGGAGGTTGCGATGACTGCATTTGAGTGGGGAATGCTTGGGTTATTCCTATTTTTTAGTTTGGTTACCTTCTGGTGTCTTTACAGCTATAGAGCCAACCAGAAATTGTCAGGTCAATGCAAAACTCAAGCCGAAGAGTGGAAGGGGAAACATGATTCAAAATCTCAAAAATGATTTAGTAAATATAATGTTGCTTGGTGTTCTGCTACTCGGATTGATGCTGGGTCAAGACTCTGGATGGGGATTCTTGCTTGCAGGTTTGCCATTAGCTATTTGGTGTTTTAAAGCTTTCGCATTTATCCAACGCAGATGGTGGCTAGCCGTTCCTTTTTGGTGTGCACTGACTTATCTCTGTTGGCAAATGTCTTTGGCGCTTTGGATTGGATATATAGTGGTTGCAATTTTTAAATATCCAATTGATTTAAATGGTAATTATCCAATAAAGAATCGTAAAAAGGTGAAAAGTCGTAAGTACGATTCAGAGTTCTATGGTGATTACACCTCAATAGATATAGATAAACGCGGGCATTTAGGTACTGGTATTGGCATTCCGGATAGCTTTGATTACGACTACCGAAACCATATTGGGTTTGATGATTGATTTTTGGTCCTTAGCAGGTTCCTTTTGAGTACACATCAACGGAACTAGCCATCAGACTGGCTTTACTTCCAACAGAACCACCTAAACCAGACCAGAGATAAAGCACCACTTATAACAGACTGTGGAGACTAAGATGTTCATTCGAGCTTACCTTCGGGCATCAACCAAAGAACAAAATGCAGAACGGGCACGCGAATCCCTTATCCAGTTTGCTGCTCATCATGGCCAGCGAATTGCTGCCTTTTATATAGAAAATGTTTCAGGGGCCACGTTGCACCGACCTGAGTTGATGCGTTTGATTGCCGAGTCAGGTGAGGGTGACATTGTGCTGGTTGAACAAATCGACCGTCTGGCGCGGCTCAAGCAAAGTGATTGGGATACGTTGAAACAAAAGCTTGCCAGCAAACGCCTAGCCATTGTTTCACCGGAACTACCCACCAGTTGGCTGGCTTTGCAACAACATAGCGAAACTGACTTTACTGGTGCGATTTTACAGGCGGTTAATGCCATGATGTTGGACATGCTCGCTGCTGTTGCTCGCAAAGATTATGATGACCGGCGACGTCGTCAATCACAGGGAATCACAAAGGCTAAATCCGATGGAAAATACAACGGGCGTCAGCCAGATCTCAAACGTCACCAGCACATAGCCAGCCTACTGAAGACTGGCCATAGCTATAGCGACATTCAGGATATGTTGGGATGTTCGCGGCACCTGATTGCAACTATCTCGAAGAATATCTGTAGTACAGAGCAGTAATTCCACGACTTTCTGCCGTATCGTTTTATTGATTACGACAGCTCAACGTCCCACAGCAATAAAACGTTCTCATTAACTTTAAAAAATTTCGTTTCAACTCAAATAAGTTGAGAAAAATCACAATCATGGTAGGGTTGTTATCAGTGACAATTAATAGCATTGATGGTTAAAAAATAACCTGGATTCAATGTGTTGTGTTTGAGTTTTGAATGCAATAAACGCAAATGTGATGAATATGACCGTGGGAATATCATGATCCGCTGCCACTTAGCCCGTTTAATGGGCGAACACAAAATGCGCATTAGCGATGTGATGCGTGAAACTGGCCTCAGCCGTACCACTATCACACTCCTTTACAAAGAAACCGCATTAAAAGTGGACCTGGACGCATTAGACAAGCTATGTGATTTATTTAACTGTTCGTTAAGCGATATATTGGAAAGAATGCCAAACAATGGCAAAAGCCGGACTTTTGATCCGAAATTTCATCAGAAATAGAGTCATTAAGCAAGCTAAAGGCATCAATTATCTATTCCGCCTCTAAAGGCGAGCTCTAAGGATGGACTATGAGTTTACAAACCAATCTCAAAGGTCGCTTACGCAACACTTCTTTACCCAAAAGCCACGGCCTGATGCCTGTCTTTGAGGCGGTAGTTAACTCCATTCACTCGATTGAGGAAAATGGAAATAGCGATAATGGCAAGGTTATTCTTAGTATCAATCGTGCCACTCAAGGCAGTTTAGATTTCGACGCCAAATTATTACAACCGATCGTTGGCTTCACCATATCCGATAATGGTTGTGGTTTTGATGAAACAAACTTTAAGTCATTTGAAACACTGGACTCCGACCACAAGATTGACAAGGGGTGCCGAGGTGTTGGCCGCCTGATGTGGCTGAAAGTGTTTGATCTAGTTGAAGTGGAAAGCCACTTTTCCGATGTTGATGGTGAGCTTAGAAAGCGTATATTCCGTTTTGACAATAAATTGGGGGTCCACGGAGAAAAGGTTCTGACGGCTACTGAACTGCAGCCTGGTACCCTCGTCAAGCTGGTAGGGTTTGATGAAAACTATCGAAAGCAGGTTCCTACCAAGGGGTTATCGATAGCTATTCAGTTACTTGAGCACGTGCTCTGGTATTTTGTTCGTCAAGGCAGTGCACCCAAGATACATGTTGAAGATGCAGGAGAGGTATTCGAACTTGATAACTTGCTTGAAGAACATATGCACTCTAGTGCGGTTCTTGAAACTATTACCATCCGTGATTACTCCTTCGACCTAACTCACATTAAGTTTCGTGCATCCGTAAATAAAAAGCATCAGTTAGCTTTATGCGCCGCTAATCGATTGGTTAAAGAAGAATCCATTCAAGGAAAAATTCCAGGCTTGTACGGCAAAATAGCTGACGCATCAGGGGAGTTTACCTATACCTGTTACGTGTCTTCAGGCTACCTTGATGAGCGTGTACGCAGTGAACGAACCTCTTTTGATATTGCCGAAAACGTAGAGAACATGCTCAACGAAGTCAGTTTTAAAGATATTCGCGATGCAGTGCTCGCACGTACTAAAGAATATCTGCAAGATGTTTTGGCAGAAAATGTCTCGGCGGGTCGTAAACGCGTAGATGATTTTATTAATTTCCATGCTCCGCGATACCGTCCTATTGCTCACTATGTTGCAGAAGAACAGCTCATTGTTGACCCAGAAAAATCGGACAAAGACTTAGAGTTACATCTGCATGCTCAGTGGTATGAGGTCGAGCGACAGTTAGTAAGCGAGGGTCATGACATCATGCTACCTCAAAATGAGGAGCATGTAGAGGAGTACAAGGAACGGCTGAGCGAGTATCTGCGAAAAGCTGAAGACCTGAAAAAATCAGACCTCGCCAATTACGTTTCACATCGAAAGGTCATTATTGATCTGCTGCAAAAATCCATCGAGCGACTAGAAGATGGTAAGTATGCTCGTGAGGATATGATTCATGAGTTAATCATGCCTATGCGTAAAGATTCCAGCGAGGTTTTACTGGATTCTTGCAATCTATGGCTGATCGACGAACGTTTGGCATTTCATAACTATTTGGCTTCCGACAAAACTCTGAATGCGATGCCGATTACTGGTAATGATTCAACAAAGGAACCGGATTTACTCAGCCTAAGAGTGTTCGATAACCCGCTGCTTGTTAATGATCAAAATAGCTTTCCCTTAGCATCTATCACCGTGGTCGAGATCAAACGTCCAATGCGCAACGATATGCGGGAAGGTGAAGATAAAGACCCGATTGCTCAAGCTCTCGGTTATGTAGAGAGAATTCGCGAGGGTCAAGCGAAAACAAAATCAGGACTACTTATTCCTAGAAATCATGATATCCCCGCATACTGCTATATTGTGTGCGACCTGACCTCTACAATGGTAACGCGCTGCAAAAACTTTAGTTTAACCATGACTGCGGATGGCATGGGATTCTTCGGGTACAACCCCAATTACAAAGCTTATATTGAGGTCATTAGTTTTAATCAGCTTGTGAGGGCCGCAAAGGAACGTAACCGTGCATTCTTTGACAAGCTCGGACTCCCTTCCATGTAAGCAAAAAGGTTGATTGCATGACAGATAACATCCCCCAAGCCCCTCAAGGCGAGTTTGTTTTATTCACCAGTGTTGACGGTCAAACTCGCGTAGAGTGTCGCTTTGAGTCGGACACCTTGTGGCTTTCTCAGGCTGCAATGGCTGAGCTTTATGATAAAGACGTTCGCACAATCAATGAGCATCTAATCAATATCTACAACGAGGGTGAGCTTGTACAAAACGCAACCATCCGGAAATTCCGGATAGTTCGATTAGAAGGTACACGTCAAGTATCTCGTGAGATCGACCACTACAATCTCGATGCAATTTTGTCTGTAGGCTACAGAGTTCGTTCGCAGCGTGGTACACAGTTCCGTCAATGGGCAACGCAAGTCCTAAAAGAATACCTGATCAAGGGATTTGCCATGGACGACGAGCGCTTGAAAAATCCGCCCGTTGGTCATACTGCTGTGCCAGATTACTTTGATGAAATGCTGGAACGCATTCGTGATATTCGCGCTAGTGAGCGTCGTGTTTATCTGCGAGTTAAAGAGATCTTTACCATGGCGGCAGACTACGAGCCTTCCAATAAAGAGACCACTTTTTTCTTCCAAACCATTCAGAATAAACTGCATTATGCCTGTACGCATATGACTGCTGCTGAGCTTATAGCTAACCGAGTGGACGCCAGTAAGCCGGATATGGGCTTAACCAGCTATAAAGGCGATGAAGTTCGCAAGACTGACGTTACTGTTGCCAAGAACTATCTGCGTGAAGACGAAATCAAAGAGCTTAATCGCATCGTCAATATGTGGCTCGACTTTGCCGAAGATCAAGCGCTGCGTCGCAAGCAGGTATTCTTACAGGACTGGGCCGATAAGCTTGACCAGTTTTTAAGTTTTAATGAACGTGACGTACTAAGCGGATCAGGAAAAATATCCAAGAAAGACGCTGATGACAAAGCGAAATTGGAGTTTGACCGCTTTGCACAACAGCGCCGCCGTTTAAAAGAAGCCGAAGGCGCGCGGGCCAATATTGCAGCACTCAAGGCTATACTCAAAAAAGATAAATAGCGGATATAGTACAGCCCTGATCTCTAATGAGTTGAGGGCCGTGTTTTAAGATCATAGCTATAAAGGATTATCCATCTTAAAATCGTCGATATCGCCTGTCATTTTGAATAGATTGGTGTCATTCCAACGGCACAGTTGTCTAACCCGCATTAGATTTGAGTTGGCTCTGCGGATTATTGAGAAAGCATCTTCAACAGCAGTAATCACCGGTTTTTCCCAATCTTGTGCTCGGGTAAAGGTGCTTTGTGAATAGCGATAATTGCCCTCGCGGGGGAGGTAATGGCTGATCACCTGGAATCCGTCAGAATTCTTTTTAGGTTTAAACTCGTTGTAAACCCAGAAAATTTCGAGTTTCTTGTTTCTTAGCCTTACACGACAACCAAAATGACCTGGGTAGCCTTCAGAGTTTTTACCTCTATGTGCAACGTTGTTCTGCCAGAACAAGTCTGCAATTTTTTGTGCTATGTAGAAGTAGCGGAGCTGTTCTATTTCGGTCGATTTATGGGTGTAGTGTAGATATTGCTCTGAGACTGATAATGAAAAAAGCATAGCATCGTCTTGATTAACGTTTGTGCTATTGGCAATAAAGGTTTCCCAAATATTAATCTGTGTTTCTAGTCCTTTAAATGATTTTGAGAAGGCTTCTATGTACTCAGATTGCGGTTGATTTCCCCCATTTAGTGCGGCACCAAATGTAGCTATCTGTTGTTCTAAAAATGAATAATTTCTGGTCATGACATAATCCTCTGTGTTGTGAATTCAGAGTTAGTCTATTGTCTCATGATCTAATTCATCGCCTGCCTTCGTGCCCTTTTGGGGCACACGGGTCTTTTGTTGTGACGCCTTAGCCAGAAGACCTAGCCAATTCCTATCCAGATAATTATCTGATGGGGGACCTGTATTGGTTTATTCCATACAAGCGTTATCGCCAATAAAGGACCTGAGCTAAACGATTCCATTTTTAATGGGGGACATGACTTTAATAGTTGTAAATCGCAAGGTCTCTAAACTTTCACATGTGAAAGTTTTCTCTGGTTATTCACTGGCGCACAAATTGATACGGTAATGTAGGGCAACTCATTAGTGGCTAGGCTTTTTGCTCTTCAGTGGCTGTTTTTAATCTATATGTTGAATAAATGTCATTAAATATCAGCGTCTTGAATTTTATTATTGAAGTTCCCAAAAAGGGCTGTTCCAGCGGTCTGTTTAGTTAGCCTTTTTCGAGATGATTACTCCTGCAATCTAGATAATAAACAGGAGCCATCATGACGGGTAATAACCAACCTAAACAAGAACGGTTACTAACTTATGCTGAAGTGTGTGACGTTTTGCAAACCTCGCAGGCGACACTTCGTCGCTACGTGCGAGATGGACGTTTTCCTCCTCCAATAAAACCTAATCCCAATGGTCGCTCTGTGCGCTTTCGGTACAGCGATATTGCTGCATGGTTGAGTGATTTATAAAAGGGGGAAGTGATGCAAAAAAAGTTGCAGGATGATGGAATCTATTGCTTGTCAGCTGACCGCTGGCAGCGAATAGGTGGTTGGATGCAGGTATTGGCTCGCACTCGTTTAAGCGACAAACGACATGGGCATGGAGCGCTGCTGGAATGGCAAAATTTTGATGGGGTTAGGTTACGAGAAGTTGTCTATGCTCGTGATCTTAACAGCGATAACGCCCGCCAGATCAGGGATATGCTGGTCGATACTGGATATCCCTTAACCCCAGGTCAATCAAGTTGGAGTCGGCTTCAACATTATCTAATAGAACAGATGGCTCTTGCTGCACCGGCAACAGTGGTGAATCGCACAGGCTGGCATGGGCCCATATTTGCCACAAGCAGTTGGACTGTGGGTTCTGCTGACGAACCCCATTATTTTGTGGGTCAGTTGTCCAGTTCCAAGCTGTTAGAGGAAGCTGGGAGTTTGAGTGATTGGCAAAACCATGTTGGGAAGCTATGCCGTGGGAATCCGCTAGCTATTTTCTGCATAGGAACAGGGTTGGCAGCACCATTACTAGCCCCTTCTGGTATGGAAAATGGAGCCTTTCATTTTGTTGGTGCTTCTTCTGCCGGTAAAACAACTTTATTGCAGATTGCGGCAAGCTTATATGGCAGCGATAGCTATAGACGTAGCTGGATCTCGACAAGCAATGGATTAGCTGCTGTCTCGTCGGAGCATAACGACATGTTGCTGACGTTGGATGAGATAGGAATGGCTCGCCCAGAAGATGTTGATACCGCCATTTATCAGATCATGAATGGTTCAGGAAAACTGCGCGCTAACGTGTCAGGAGAGTTGGCCGCGACGTCACAATGGCGAACGCTGGTGCTCAGTAGCGGGGAAGTTTGGATTGCCGAATTACTTCAGCAGATAGGAAAGCCACTTAGGGCTGGTCAGCAGATACGACTGGTGGAGATCCCAATTTTTGGTATACATGGTGCATTCGATGAATTACATGGCCGTAAGAGTGCTCAACAGTTCGTTGATGAGCTTAAAACGTCCTGCCAGTGCTTTCATGGCACAGTAATCCGAGAGTGGTTATCGCTACTTACAGGGCTACATGATGAGCTTAGCCGCTACCTCAGCTATGAAATTGCTCGTCTTAGCAGTGATTGGACGAGTGATTCAATGGCCTCTCAAGTACAGCGTGTAGTTAGACGATTTGCACTGATTGGTACTGCACTATGCCTCGCTAGTCGAAATTTCATCTTGCCGTGGTCTGAGGAAGAGTCACTCGATGCGGTACATAAAGTCCTTAGTGCGTGGCTCGCTAATCGTGGGCACTCTAAGAATTCTGAAGAGTTTAGGCTGCTTAGATCTCTGGAAAAAGCTATGCGGAACTGGGAACACAATATTGGTGAAATTGATCAGGACTCAGGAGTGGGAGTGCCAGGTTATCGCCGTTCGCAGGATGGATGCGAATTGTGGCTTATCAACAAAACTCATTTCCTGCAAAAACTTGGGCTCCCCACTCACTATATGCGAGAAGTGGAGATCTTGCTGCAACGCGGTTGCTTGGTAACGAACGAGCGCTCTAGGGGAACCTATAAAACGCGGATTAATGGTGAGTTTCAACGTTTTTTTGCGCTCAAACCTGACCAAGTTAGGCGCCACCTTGAAGACTTAGAGAGGGTTGAACATGACGACTAGCTTAGTGTTCCCAGTTTCCCACTTTTCCCTGTTTGATTCTGAGGTAGGAGTATCAACATGACTGAAAAAGAGATGCTTCAGCGCATGCTGATGGATATGTCGCTGCTAAAGAAGCTGATTACCGATCATATTAAAAACGAGCAACGTCCTGACACTACAAAGGAAATCCTCACCGTTGAGGAATGTGCGGAACTAACAGGCCTAAAGAAAAGTACTTTGTACCGGCTGACCCACGAACGCAAGATCCCATTCTTTAAACCCAATGGCAATCGGGTGTTCTTCAGGCGAGCAGATATCTTGGCATGGTTGCAGAGTAATCGTGTTGCATCAGCTGAGGAGATTCATAAATCTGCCTCTGATCACTTAGTGGCTAACAGAACAATAAATGGGAGGAGATATTACTAGCGTTGGTAGGATGTTTCTGCGAAAAATATGTGTGAAGATAATTCTAGGAGGATGATTTTTTTACTCTGTTAAAAAGCTCACACTCCCACTACATTTTGTAGCTGGTAATATATTGTCTAATATAGGAAAAATAGGTGTTTTATTCCCTAGGAAGCATAAACTAATCAAGGCTTTTTAATTCCATTAGCTATGTTACCTAGGATTATTACGCATTTATTTGGTGGTTTGCAGATAATATCTACTAGGACTTGATTGCAAGTACAACATTAGGCTTTAAACTCAATGCTTGCCTTTAATAGTGAAACCTTAAAGTTATAATTATATGAATTTTAGTGCAAAATCTCATTTTGCTCGCCTTATTAAAAGTCTTCATAAGGTAATGGAAGACTCGCAACTTGCGCCAGACGAGCTAGTTAGAAGTATATTACATTGCTGGTGCAAAGATTCGTTTCCAAAAATTCACCAATCCGATCTACTGGTGAATACGAAGTTACTAAGCCATCAAGCTATCGATGCATTTGTAGATTTTGTTAAAAATCAAGACTTTCTTGAGGCTACTTACTGGCTCTCATCTGCTTATGCTCAGCTTGTCAGCAGAGATATACGCAAACAAATGGCTATGTATTTTACGCCCCCATCACTTGTTAGACGTGTGTTGGATGACTTATCCACATCTGGAGTAGACTTCGCGGTTAGAAAGTTCTGTGATCCTGCTTGTGGCGGTGCCGCATTTTTGGTGCCTATTGCGATACGCATTCGTGATGAATTAAAAAAACGAGGTACTAATCCCAGACTCATTCTTGAACATATGCAAAAACACCTACTCGGATTCGATAAGGATTATGCTCTTTGTGAGTTGTCAAAAAATTTCTTATTGATGGTATTGTATGATGAGATTGTTGTAACAGGAAAGATTCCTAACTTTCAGATTTACCAGTGCGATTCGCTGCAAAAAACTGAGTACTTATTCGGGACTCTTGATGTAGTGGTGTGTAACCCTCCATTCAGAAAGGTTCCATTATCGGAGGTTGCGCACTATGGGAACCATTTCGTCGAGGTTATCGAAGGACAACCTAATCTCTACGCACTTTTTATGACACTATGTATCAAGCTTATTTCCTCTAAAGGTATCTGTGCACTAGTGACGCCTACTAGTTTTTTGTCTGGCCGGAGTTTCACGAAGCTTCGTGCATTTATCGCACAGCAAACTAAAGTTGTCGGTATAGGGATTGTGTGTGATCGGTCTGGTGTGTTCATTGATGTCGAGCAGGAAACTGCAATAACTTTGATAAGCCGCGAAAAGAATAACCTTACATATTCTAAGGAAACTAATATATCAGTAATTGCCCGTAACGGCCATTACATCGATGTGGGTAAGTGCGTTCTTCCTAACTCTGGAGCTGTTTGGCCTATTCCTCGAAATGAAAGTGATGTGGATTTGATTAACAATGCGTCAAAATCGAACATAACTCTTATTGACTACGGTTATTTGCCAAGGATAGGAGCTTTTGTATGGAATCGAGATAAACGTAAGACTTACCCATCAGTGAAAAAAGCAGAGCAAGATCAGAATGGTGTAGCTATTCCTTTGCTGTGGGCTAGTGATATATCACTTGATGGCCATCTCAATTTTACTGGTTTAGCGAAAGCAAACCAGGAACATTGTTTCGTTAACATGGGATCAAAAGGACATTGTTCGGTTGTATGCAGACCTAGCGTGTTGCTGCAGCGAGTTACCTCTAATGATCAACAGCGAAGACTTATAGCTGCTGTAGTTCCTAGTACACTTCTAGAGCTCTATGGCGGTTTTGTTGGAGAAAACCATACTGTTATCCTTGAGCAGGTAACAGCAGAACCTGAGATTTCCCCTGAGCAGCTTGTCGAGTTACTTTCTACACCTATAGTTGATCGCTATTTCCGTTGCATTTCAGGTGCAAACAACGTTTCAATTTTTGAGTTAAACCAGCTTAGGCTTCCCGATCCTAAGAGGCTTAAATATTTCCTTGCTCAAGGGAAGAATATGTTGAAAGCTGTACATCAAGCATTTCAATAAAACTATGATGGTGTAACACAAAGGGATTTGCGTTGAAAACAAGATTTAAGGATTCGAAAAAACAACTTAACGAGTTGCTAGAACAGCAAAAAAATCGACGGCAGCAAATTGCGAAGTTTGCTATCCGTAAACCTGTGCAAACAAAACCGGTGAAAAAGGCTACTACCCCACCATCGCTAGAATCAACTGTTATTCAGTCTGTTACAGAGCCACCAATTATTAAGCCTCGCTCACGTGAAGCGCTTATTCCACTATTTAAAGATGATAGCATTCAAACAAGCGCGCCCTCGTCAGCTCTTATAGCACTTGCCGACTTATATCTACATGCTGCACAGTACCGCTCGCGCCATATTGCAATGGTTTGGCCTGCTTCACTGAAGACCTTGACCCTCGTGCATGTATTGGCCACACTGGCGCGCTGGAATGAGGGTGACAAGCAAGGTATCCGAGGCTCACTCTTTCCCGTCAAGACAAACGCATTTTATCGGCTTAACCATCTCCATTTTGACCGTTCATCCCTTTTGCAAATGGCTAAAGAGTTGGCAGAAGTCAATGATAATGCAAAAGTAACTCGCTCTATGCCTGAAAAAGATGCATTCCTATTTTCACTGACTGACAACAGCTTATCGCTGGTTTCGCAAGAGCCTTTTCATCCGACTATTGGTGAGCTATTGCCACTATTCATAGCTTCGCCTGATTCGGTCAGTTGGAAGACTTGCGACTCTAAGCTTTTAGCTCTCACTCGAGCGAAACTTGCCAGGCGACATGCCAAGGCATTAAAGACCAATTGTTCTGTGATTGGGGACCCTAAAACTGCACCTGATGCACTTTTCTCGTTAGATGGGCGAATGTCGGAGAACGAACTTCGACAAGCCTGTAAGTCTCTGGTTAAAGTTGGCCCACCAGAAGTCGTGCTAGTACAAGCCACCCGAAATATACGTATGGAGGCGTCGGGCTGGAGGGGACGCCTAGCACGCTTTTGTCTCATGCTCGAAGAGGTTTTTGGTGACTTAGCTCCGGGGGTTGTTGTTGTCACGGACGAGCCTCATGCTGTATACCAGCTCAAGAATGAACTCTGGAAAAAAAACAAAAAACGTGATCCAAATCACGGGTGGTTCACGCCACATGAATTTAGAGTTGTCGGCATGCCGAGTACCGGTGGTTCTGAAGGGCTTCTTCCGCCTGGAGTGATTGAAACAAGGCATCCAGTTCCTCGTGAATTTGATGTAAGTATCGTGGATGCAGACGTCGCTAAAATAGCCAACAAACTGGTTCGCATAGCCAATGCTGTGCCTAGTGGAAGCAACGCGGCGAAGTCGCTTATTGATACGGCCTCTTTTCTCTCACGTCTAGCTGCACTTCCCTGTGGTGTTAGGCATATGTCTGAATACCTCACAAAGCCTGACGTATCAGATTGTACAAGGAGATCTTTCGACTGGCATTACCACGTTGGTGTTGTCCGCGAGTTTGAACGTGACATCGGAATTGGAGACAACCGATCAGTTTTGATGGATTGTATAAATCGTGGTTCGAAATTGTTTGAGAACTACTTCGCCGCGACCCCGTTTGCACATAAATTAGCTGAGCTCATCATAAATGTCGCTTTAAGTAAGAGTTACATCACTATTGTTTTCACTAATGCCCTTTACAGACATTTGGCCGATCGTTTTCTTACTGAGTACGACCAGTATCCATCAGGATTGACCTTTGAGGATTTCCATGAGCGTGTGAACTTGATATCTGCCACGCAACTGGAAGAGCACTTCGACAGATTGCAAGGATCCAAACTTGTGTTTGCCGGACTCAATGAAGAGTGCTTACGCCAGCTAATAACAGACGACAGAGTTCCTGCACATTCGGTACTTTTACTAACTCAGCGGGCTGGTCAGTTCTTGCGCGCAACGCTAAGTTCGATTGTCGAACATATGCCGGAGTTCAAGTCCTATAAACCGCGAATGGAATCCATCCTGAGGCAGCTCAAAGATCTGCCCGAAGATTCATCAGTTCTCTCCAAAGGTGACTACATACTTCCAACCTTCCGGGTTGAATTGTCGTCGGAAATATCTTTATCTGAGCATGATATTTCTCCCAATTCGTGGATCATTCAACTCGATAACGGCATCACACACTATCGCCGTGACACATTTGAAATGTACGTCTATGACCCAGCTTCACAACATGCAACCGATGCCGGATTCAGAACGTGTCAAGTTCGCTCACTGGAAATAGGTTATAAAGTCTTTGTCATGTCAACAGAGTTGCGCGAGATGGTAGAGCAGGTCTTAAGCGATGCAGGGGTGCCCATCCAGTCCGATAAGACCTTTGAGGCCGCACTGCGCAGTTACCACGAGCAGGTGACAAAACGTCTGGCGAAGAGGTTCTCACAGCATACAGCCGGGGATATGGTGCGTGTTATTCGCGAAGAAATGCTCACACTCGATCCTAGCATTGAAGGCCGGCTGCCTGACTTACAAGCAATGCGCTATTGGATTGATCTCGACCATTCTCGTAGCACACGATTCGAAGATCTAAAGCCACAAGCACCCAGAGATGAAGCCGTATTCAGAGTATTTGCACAAACTCTAGGTTTCTCAACATTAGAGATTGAATTTCAATGGCAACGGGTTATCACTGCTGTGCGTAATTCTCGTCGACTTGATGGACGACATATATCTGACATCTACGCATACATGCTTCTTCAACCCGAGTCAGTTATGGCTCATTCGAGTATCAAGCGACAGACACTTAACCAATTATTCGATAGCGCACGAGAGTGCATTGCTACTGTTGAGTATATTAGCCCTCCTAAGGAATCTCTGTTATGAAACAGCCTGTCCTGCGCGCCGCCCCAGCAGAACTTTCCCCGACCCTTAAGGAGGCCTTAGTTGATAGCCTTCTGAATCAAACGTATGCCCACCTCAGTGGTCAGGGAACAACTGGGCATTATCTTTTCGGAGCTCGACCTCGTTCTCTTCTAAATTCGGGCTTTTTATTGCCGCAGCGTAGCATATCTGGGGATGATGAAGTGACGTCTCCCATCTGGATATCGTCGCATGGGCTTCAAATGCAACTCAATGCATTAACACCTGCTACAATTAAAGTCCAGCCACAGCTTAGCCTCTATGTGCGTGTACTCCCCAATGAAGAGGATCTTAAGCGGCCTAATTGTCGGCCGGTTTTCATGTTACGCCAGACGGTTGTTGATGAAATAAAAACAGAGCGCAATCGCCGATTAGATGAAGAATGGGAGAAGGTTAAGGGTAAATACAGTTCTAGGTGGAAGCATCCCGAGTGGCCAACGATTCAAGCGCGCATTGTTGATGAGATATATGCAGCAAAAGGTATATCTCGACATATCTTGACTAATGATTTCCCACTAGAGTGGTATAGCGTTGAATCTGAAAATGTACTAGATGAGGTAGACTCTATCGGCGAGAGTTCAAAGGAGGGGATCGCTATTAAGGATGGTGAGGCCTTGCCTATCAAGGACGAACATTTCGAACCATTGAGTGTCCCCCACAAATGGATGAGACTGGATGTCCAACTCCCTTCGCTAGATCTTGATATATCCAAGAGTAAAGATGTCCTGCTGAATGAGCTAGAAGACCACGCAGTGCGAATGAATGATGCTGTAGCCAGACGGTTGCAGGACTGGGAACAAAGCGATGATCCGGATATTGGCGGTAAAGCATGGGGCTATCGTCACGATCTGCACGTTCCGGCCAGTCAATACACCAATTGGACCGACTTCCTCGATTTAGTTCGTAAATCGAACCAGCGCATAACGTTGCCGCAGATTTCTCTTAGTTGGGACCTAGAACTGCATCCAGATTGGTTGGATCCTTCAAAAAGTAGCTTCTTCATTGCGCTTGAAAACGTGAGCGAAAGCCCGAAGCAGTATGTAGATGAGACAGAAGAAGCTGTCTTTCTTGTATCGCTTAAGGTGCAGTTGCCCACAGCTCTCCAACACCCGCTCAAACTAGAGAGAGTCGATCCTTCCTACCGCTACAACAAATACTTAACTTATCCTGCAATAGGTCATAACTGCGGTGTTGTGCAGGTTCAGTCTGACTCAGCAGTACGAGTACTTAATACCACGTGGACGCCGCGATACACACAACCGCGCATAGTTCCGACTGGTACCAATGGTGTCGAAAGAAAGGTACGTTTTCTCGCGCAACCTAATGGACTGGATGGTTTATCTACACTTATTCCAGCCATGCAGGAATGGCTTACAAACCTACCTAATCAGGTTAATCCTACCGAAGGACTCGACCCCTTGGATGATGAGGGAATTGTCCGCGAACAGGAAGCTTTCCTACAAGATCGGCTGAAGTGGGATTCCGAAATTATGGCGATTAAAGCTGGTTTAAATTGTCTGAGAGAATCGCGGGACGTCTGGCACAGTAGAGGCCCTCAAGATGACAGCAAAGCGTTTGTCTACGAAGCATGGCTGGCGATGAATGAGACGATGGCCGACTTCATGAAAGAGCGATTTAAAAAGGACGATAACGAATGGCGTCTGTTCCAGCTAGCTTTCATTATTGCCAACATTCCGGTGCTCGCCTCGCGTATACCAGAATTTTCGGACTACTATGTCGAACGTCGTGACGACGCGGTAACACTTCTTTATTTTGCTACAGGAGGTGGCAAGTCTGAGGCGTTTTTCGGATTGCTTGTCTTCAACCTTATGCTCGATCGTCTACGCGGAAAGCTTCGAGGGATAACTGCCCTTATTCGCTACCCACTTAGGCTTTTGACTATTCAGCAGGCTCAACGTTGCGCGCGCGTGTTGGCATTCGGTGAACGTGTTCGTTGCCGTCACGGATATGGCGGTGATCAATTATCCATAGGCTTTTGGGTTGGAAGTGGGGGATCTCCAAACCGTCATAGCACTAAAGGGGTAAAAAGCATTCCATTTATATCGGACGAACCACCTAGCCTTGCAGCTGAGTTATCTCTTCGTGAGAGAGACAGCAAATATGCGATCGCTATGCGCGCATGGCGAAAGTTACCTAAGTGCCCGTTCTGCGGAAGCGAGACTGCATTGCGCTTGTTCGTTACCAGCGGAGATAAAACGCTAGGGCATGTCTGTACAGATATCCATTGCGATTCAAACAATGGGCACTGGCAGCCTTTACCATTTTACATTGTTGACGATGATATTTATGACCTTGCGCCCTCAGTCCTACTTGGTACGGTTGACAAGCTAGCGCTAATCGGGCATTCGAGTCATACCATTCGCCGTATCTATGGTATGTTTGGAGCTGCTCCTTGGGTAAATCCATCCAATGGGCGGCTATATGTTCCCATGAAGAGCAACGAGCTTAAAGATGGACCAAATGCTAAAGGAATGAAAGGTGTGTATCCTGCCTATGATGGTGGGGAACGTATCTTTCACGATCCATTTCCAAGTCTTATTATTCAGGATGAGGCTCACTTACTCGACGAGTCACTAGGAACCTTTGCTGGTTTGTTTGAGTCAACCTTGGATGCGGTCTTCGAATATCTTGCTGAGCCACTTGCAGGCTTGATTGCGTTAGACGGACAAGGGCGCCGACGTCGAGCAAAAGTCATCGCCGCATCAGCAACTGTATCTGATCCGGAGAGACAGCTAGAACATTTGTATCAACGTTCAATTCCTGCCACCCAGTTTCCTGAACCTGGTCCTTCACTTTATGAGTCTTTCTACGCTAAGCCCAAGCAAGCTTTGGAGGCTGATCGTCAAGAACATCCAGATATTGAGGTAGCTAGCGAACAAGCGCGCGTGTATACCGCCTTTATGACAAATGGTAAACCGCACACCTCAACAAGTGTGGCAGTACTGTCGGGGTTTCATCTGACTATCACTCGGCTCTTCGATAGTTTGACTAGTGGCGAGCCCTCGCAATTCGAATGGGCTCAGCAGACATTGATGGAGAATGTATCTGATGGGCCGCTTGAACAAATTCATAAACAGGCATTGTCTAGAGCAGATGCCTCGCAGTTGGCAACGCTTATTGACCTTCACCGAATAGCTCTTACCTACGTCACCAATAAGAAGGGGGGTGACCAAATTATGGCAGCCGAAGCAGAGGAAACACGCAAGCGGCACCTTAATGAGGGAATTAAGCTTGAGGGGTTAGATACCCGACTTATTACCGGCTCGGTAGAACAGGGTGAAATTCAGGCCGTCGTCGATACGGCACAGCTACGAGTGAGCCCTACCTTACCTCCAATTCGAGACCAGTTACGTTCGGTAATTGCGACCTCTGCTATTTCGCATGGTGTGGACGTAGATGAGTTCAATTCGATGTTCTTCGCTGGTATGCCTTCTGACATAGCAGAATATATCCAAGCCTCATCACGCGTGGGCCGGACGCATATTGGCTTTGTGGTTTTGGTGCCTACGCCTCAGCGTCGACGCGACCGTCATATTGTGCATGTATTTGACATCTTCCATCGTTTCCTAGAGCGAATGGTACAACCAGCAGCTATAGACCGGTGGGCAGAGCGCGCTGTAGAGCGTGTATTTCCCAGTTTACTACAAGCCTATTTGCTTGGCGTCGTTCCAAGTCGTGAACTCATTCGCCTGCCGGAGGATGCAAAAGATAAAACTCCAGACTTTAGCTATATCCCCAATGTTCAAAAGGAGTTCAAAACCCGAGGTGACGTATTCATTGGAGAAATAGATAGATTTATCGAGCAGGCCATCGGACTGGTCGGCACTTTCGCGCCAGAGGGTGAGGGGCATTATCGTGCTCGTATTAGCAAAAAAAGCCACGACCTAATTGCTAATGTGTGGAGCAGTAACCTCTGGGGAAATGGCACAATGGATGGTTATTTCAAAAATCAGTCAGAACTAATGCTCAAGCCAATGACATCACTACGCGATGTGGATCAAGGTGGAGTAATTCAGGCCTCCACTCTTGATGCGGCGGGGAAAACTCAGACTTATGGAGATATTCAGTTAGTCATGGAATTAGTCCGTCACGGCTCAGCCAGTAATGACGGTACAGACAATGCGCAGACGGAGGTATGATATGGCAATTCGTAGGAACTTCTTAGACAGCGAAGATGAAGAAAAAACTCAAAGTCCTCCGTCGATGGCACGCTCTAGAGGACAGCTTGGTTCTGCGTACGCACCTGGTTCTTTTTTCACTTTTGAGGGAGGATTAGGAGCGTGTATTTCTCTTCCAGACCTATCGGCAACGGTCGATGATGCCCCTATCCATTTAGCCACTAAGGCACAAATTATTTTGCGATTGCAGGAGATTTGGCAAAGTTGGTTTACAAGAGCTTATGCGGTGGGTACAGAAGAGCGACTTATCAGCCCACATCAGTGTTTGGACGAAGCTCTTCTTAGAGGGGGTACCGTCGAACCAATGGGACTGGATCGGTTAGCATTCCTGAGTCCGCTTCGCATGGGATATGCTCCAGCACCTCTTACTTTTGTTTGCAACAAATGTAGCAGTTTCCGACGTTTTGAATCCGCACATGATGTAGCAAAGAACATCGATAAACTACGCAAAACCAAATGCGCTTCTGCAGATTCTAATGCACCTTGCCAATGGCGCCAGCTAGATGTCATCTTCGTCCACTGGTCGGGTGAATGGATGCCTGTCACACCTGGTCGATGGGAGTGGGATGAGCGGAAAAGCCAATTGAGGCTCTATGGTGAGGAGTGTAGTGTATGCGGCAAGGACGATTTCAAACTAAATACTAACTCGCCGCGTATCGGTCAGTGGCACTTTTATTGTGCTAACCCGACATGTGGACATAAGGGGTCTGACGAGTGGAGGCAGAATGACCCATTCTCCACACAGGTGTTTGGGGAAAATGCCGGTAGACGTATGAGTGAGCGCCGTATGGAGCCTATTTCCTACCGTGCCTCGTCCGCCTTCTATGCACAATCTGAGCAGTTCGTCTTATTCCCAGAGTCTGAGCATCATCTGATGGAAATGCTAGAACCTCAACGTCAGTCTGAACTCGCCTCATTCATCAGTAAGCTGTTTCGCTTTGGAGGAGATGATCTCACTCCCGACGATATGAAAGCTTCGTTACTTGCAGCTGGGCAAGACAATGAGTGGGAATCTTACGAGAATGTGTTGCGGATGCGCGAACTGGCACATGGAATGGGGGATACTGATGGGTGTTCAAGAATGGACAAGGAAATCAAGAAGCTTATTGATAGGTGGACCACCAGTAATCCACCACTCGTGCAACCACGCGGCGACATTCCGCCTGCAATAAATGCACAGCTAGCCATACGCAACGAGTACACAAGTCGCTTTGATCCGTTCGTCTTGGCTGTTGAACATGAAGCTCTTAACCGTGGAAAACTATCCGCTGTATCAGATGGTGGTCGCTCGAAGTTTGTCCGCTTCAATCACCTCGACAATGACCTAGCACCGAAGGATGCCTGTAAAAAAGCTGCGCAGGAAGCAAAGACACAGCATTTGATGACGCAGCTCGGTATTGCTGAACTAGGGTTGATTCGAGAATTCGATCTTTGTCGTTTCACTCATGGTTACACGCGAGTTAGCGCTACGCCTACGCTGGAAAAGCGTAAACAGTTTATGCCCGTGCGTCTGCGTTTATTTGAGCCTCTGCGCAACGGCAAACGACCAATCTACGTTGTGACACAGGCCAATGAAGCAATTTATGTGCGTCTTAATCCAAGCCAAGTGTATAAGTGGCTGCGTGCCGTTGGTGTGGTAGATCTGCCAGAATGGGATGAGAGTGCATCGGTCAAACTTGGTGGAAAAATTCTGGAGGTTGCGCAGCCGTTTGGTCGTTACTTCTCCTTATTAAAAGAAGGGGATGCATCTACATACAGATATGTATACACGCTGCTTCACACTTATGCTCACGTTGTTATGAAAAATGTGGCCGAACTTTCAGGTCTAGACTTGGGCTCTATGGGGGAATACATCTTCCCGCTCGATTTTGCTTTCGTTGTTTATCGAAACGGCACAACCATGGACTTGGGAAATCTCTCATCTCTTTGGCGTAACGAAAACAATCAGTTTTTAGAACGTTTATTGATGTCATCTACTCATCGGTGTAACTCGGGGAGGCTGTGTGACACTTCTGGTGGTGCTTGTCCCGACTGTATTATGATTCCTGAGACATCATGTATTGCACAGAATCAGCTGCTGTCTCGCGCTGTTCTAAAAGGAGGTCCGTCACCACGTGAGGATTCAACCCATAAAGGTAAGAAAATTCCAGGCTTCCTTGAGGTGGTTAACACAGATGTTACACAGTGATCTTAGCTAAGGAGTTTTTGATGCTCTGTTAGGCCATTCGAGTCAGTTGCGATGTTAAACGAAGGCGCTCATGTTGAGCGCACTTTATTTGCTTGACAAATCTTCTGATTATTCAAAAAGACGATGCCATTAAATGCCTTATGTATGAGCTTGTTTTTGCTCATGAGTTGTCGATTTTAATCTAAGGTGTACCTTCCTATTTTGTACAAAGGTGCTGGATTTGAATAAGTAAGTTATCAATCGATAAATATATCAGGAAAGGTCCGCATGGCCTCTGTGCGACGGGTTTCCAGAATATCTGCGTAGATTTCTGTTGTTCTGAGTTCGCTGTGGCCAAGCAATCTGGAAAGGGAATAGATGTCCAGGCCACGGGCAAGTTGGTTTACTGCAAAGGTGTGTCGTCCAGCATGAAAGGTCACGTGTTTGGTTATACCGGCACGTATAGCCCACTGCACTAGCGCGACATTGCTATAGCTGTCGTAACGTAAGCCTTTAAAGACCCGTTCTGTCGGTTTTCCCCTGTTTTCCAAGTTGAGCAAACGTACTGCTGAATCCGGTAAGTCGAGATATTGCAGGCCATTGCCCGAGTTTTTGAGCTTTATCTGGGAAAAGATTATTCGGTAGTGGCCTTGGGCAAACAGTTCAATTTCACTCCATACCAGTTTATGTATGTCTGACCAGCGTAGTCCTGTCGTGCATGAGAACAGAAATGCTCTTCGTAGCACATCGTAACGGCATTCAGCCTTGGTAAGGGCCTTTACCTCATCCAGAGTGAGGTAAGTGCGCTGTGTTCTCTCTGCTTTGATGGATTTGACTTGTTCAACAGGGTTATCTCTGATGATTCGGTCTCGTTGCGCTTGATTGAGTGCTGCCCGAATTTTATTGAAGTAGCTACAGGCGGTATTCCTGGAGAGGCCGGTATCTGATTTTGTCATTGCCTCATGCTGTAGGTAATGGCGGAACCCTTCCAAAAAGTATTTATCTACCTGTTCAAAAGTGAGTTCTGCGTGGCGGTGATAACGGTGGAGATGGATGCCCGCAGAAACCCAAATTGAGTAATTGGATTTGCTACCGGATGCTTTACTCGCTGTAATTTGGTCGAAATAGTCAAAGAAGCTGGCATTGAGTTTTGTGCGGTCATCTAAGCCGTGTTTGGCTGATTCCATTTCCAGTAGACGCTTGGCTCGAATGGCCTCAGCTTTTTGCAATGTAGTTTTATTGTGCTCGCGCTCAACTGCGTTTTTTGGCTTGTTGTAGAGGAATAGATTCAGCGGCTCGTAAGAGCGCTTTTGAGCCCTTGAACCGTCTTCCGAGGTCTTTGATCCATAATAGTAAACAAGCCTAATAGCTCGCAGGCCATTTTTATCTGGATCTCGTTTATGTATGCTGATTTTCATAGGTTTTTCTCATCTTGTGCGCCATATGTGCGCCAGAATTTATCTGTGGCGCACACGTGGCGCAAGAATCGACAAAACCCTTCAAATCACTTCCAACCCAATAAAACAAAATTATTTTAAAATCATAATGTTGTTTTGATTTGGTTTGATGCGTTTTACTATTTTACTTCCCGATACAGAATGAGCTGAAAATTTTGCCCAGTAGATCGTCTGAGGTGAAGCGGCCGGTGATTTCGGACAGGGCTAATTGCGCCATTCTCAGTTCTTCCGCTAACAATTCACCTGCGAGGTAAATTTCTAATTGTTCTTTACCGAGTTGCAGATGGCTTGCGGCAACATCTAATGCTTCGAGGTGACGACGACGGGCGATAAAGCCACCTTCAAGATTACTCTGGTAACCCATCAAGGATTTAAGGTGTTGCTTTAATTCCTCTACGCCTAGACCTGTTTTGGCCGAGATCCGATACACGCTGTAACCTTTTTCTTCGGTCATCGCGAGGTTTTCTCCGGTGAGATCGGCCTTATTGCGGACAACTGTCACGCCTAAATTGGCGGGCAGGCGATTGATAAAATCGGGCCAAATATCGTGGGGATCGACCGCATCCGTAGTGGTGCCATCGACCATAAATAACACGCGATCGGCGCTGTTGATTTCGTTCCACGCCCGCTCGATACCGATTTGTTCAACCGTATCTGTGGTGTCGCGCAGGCCTGCTGTGTCGATAATATGCAGTGGCATGCCATCTAAATGGATATGCTCGCGTAATACGTCACGGGTGGTGCCGGCTATTTCGGTGACAATCGCTGACTCTTTACCGGCGAGCGCATTAAGCAGACTGGATTTTCCGGCATTGGGACGACCTGCAATCACCACTTTCATGCCTTCACGGATAATCGAGCCTTGCTTGGCACTGGCTTGGACGATGCTGAGTTTGTCGATGATTTTGTAGAGCGCGTTGGCAATTTTACCATCACTTAAAAAGTCGACTTCTTCATCGGGGAAATCAATCGCTGCCTCGACGTATAAACGCAGATGGGTGACTTGATCCACCAGCTCATGGACTTCCTTCGAAAACTCACCTTGCAGTGATTGCAGCGCGCTTTTGGCGGCTTGCTCACTGGTGGCATCGATAAGGTCGGCAATGGCTTCGGCCTGGGTTAAGTCCAGCTTGTCGTTCATAAAGGCCTGTTCGCTAAACTCGCCTGGTTTGGCGATGCGAATACCTTCGACTTCTAATACGCGCTTGATCAGCATATCGAGGACGATTTGACCACCGTGGCCCTGCAGCTCTAATACATCTTCACCGGTGAAGGAATTAGGGCCTTTAAAAAACAGGGCTATACCTTGGTCTATCACTTGGCCTGAGGCATTTTTAAAGTCGCAGTAATCGGCGTAACGGGGTTTAGGTAAATGACCCAATACGGCCATGGCCACGTCGGTTGCCTTATCACCAGAGATACGAATGATACCCACGCCGCCCCGTCCGGGCGCGGTGGCTTGTGCCACGATAGTGTCAGTTGTCACGGAAATACCCATTAATATCGATCAAATCATCTAAAGGAAAAGGCGGCTCATTAAGCCGCCTTTTTGCATATGCTGAGCCGTTAGCTCTTATCTAGCGCTTGGGCTTATTTTAAGCCTTTTTTCTCTAGACCTGCATAAATAATCTTCTGCTGGATAATGGCAACAATGTTACCAACTAACCAGTACAGTACTAGACCCGATGGGAACCACAGGAAGAATACGGTAAAGATCATTGGCATCCATTGCATCATCTTCACTTGCATTGGGTCCATGGTCGGTGCGATAGGTTGCATTTTTTGCATCACAAACATAGACGCACCCATCAACAACGGCAGAATGTAGTATGGATCTTGTACAGATAAGTCGTGGATCCATAACATAAATGGCGCGTGACGCAGCTCGAAGCTTTCTAACAATACCCAGTACAAGGCAATGAAGATTGGCATCTGTAGCAGGATAGGTAAACAGCCACCCATAGGGTTCACTTTTTCCTTCTTGTACAGTTCCATCATGGCTTGACCCATCTTTTGACGGTCATCGCCGAAGCGTTCTTTTAGATCCTGCAGTTTTGGCTGTAGGTTACGCATCTTCGCCATTGAGGTGTACTGCGCTTTAGTCAGCGGGAACAGTAAACCACGAACGGTTAAGGTGATCAGGATAATTGCCACACCCCAGTTACCCACAAATGATTGATAGAACATCAATAACCAGTGGATTGGTACGGCTAACCACCAAAGGAAACCGTAATCAACAACCAGGTTTAAGGTATCAGATAACGCAGATAGCGCTTTTTGATCCTTAGGACCAACATAGAACTGTGAGCTAATTTCTTGAGTCGCACCTGGTGCAATATCATATACCGCGCCACGGAAACCAATGTTAGCTAAACCGCCAGCACTGACACTCGAGAAAATGGTGTTGCTATCGGTTGCTGGTGGGATCCAAGCCGATACGAAGTAATGTTGCAGCATCGCCGCCCAACCACCGAGAGTCGGTTGATTGAGGTTGCTCTTGCTCATATCTTCAAACTTGTACTTTTCGTAACGTACATCTTGAGTCGAGAACGCGGCGCCACGGTAAGTTGGCATCATCATGCTACTTTCAGATGGCTTGATGGTCTGTTTAATCTGACCGTACATCTGAACTTGTAATGGGGCTGCTGAGGTGTTGTTGATTTTGTAATCGATATCAACGTTAAACTTGCCACGATGGAAGACAAACACTTTGGTGTAAGTCACACCGTTATCAGCCACATAGGTCAGTGGTACTTCTAAAGTGTCTTGGCCATCGGCTAAGGTGAATTCAGTTTTGCTGGCAGCAAATGCGGCGCGACCTTTAGCACTGCTATCTATACCATCACGGCCAATCAGGCCACTCTGAGCGATATAGGTGAAATCTTTGGTTTGCTCAAGCAAAACAAATGGCTGGTCTTTACCCTGTTCCAGTTTGTGTGAAACCAGAGCCGCAAAAACGATGTCACCACCCACAGGGTTGATTTGTACATCGAGCTGATCGGTTTTAACTGTGATCAGATTTTGCGTTGCCGTTAAGGCTGCTGGGACACCTGTGTCTGCTTCTGGAACATCAGCACTGTGATTTGTGGTTGCATTCGCCACTACAGACGATTCGGTTGCAACGGGTTTTGGAGCTTTGTCTGCTTGCCACTGTTGCCACAGCAAAAAGCTGACAAACAGTAGTCCTATTAGCAATATATTGCGTTGAGATTCCATAGCCTATTTATTACACCTGTCATTTTTAGGGGGGACGGGATCACTACCGCCGGGATGCAAAGGGTGACATTTTAATATGCGTTTCAATGCAAACCAACAACCTTTCGCGGTTCCGTGCACTTTTATTGCCTCAATGGCGTAATGCGAGCATGTGGGATTGAAACGACATCGAGGCCCTAAGAGGGGGCTGATGAAGATTTGATAGCCACGAATGAACGTGGTTGCTAGCCATTGTAGCGGCGACTGAGTTTGCGCCATAGCTTTTCTATCAACTTGTTGATCTCTGCATTTTCCATTTCCATCACCCCGTTTCTGACCAGCACAACAATATCAAGGTGAGGGATGTCGTGTTGATTGAGGCGAAAACTATCTCTGATAACTCGCTTAATGCGATTACGCTGATTGGCGCGTTTTACATAGCGTTTAGCTACAGTAAGACCCAAACGCGGATGTTGTTCCGAATTAGGAATGGCAAGCAGAGTGATTTCAGCAGAAGAAGCTTTGATGGGATTGGAGAATACAGATTTAAATTGCGCGGGAGTTAGCAAGCGTAACTCCCGCGTAAAGGTATAGCTAGTCAACTAGTTACCTACTTAACTTATTAAGCAGATAAACGAGCGCGACCTTTCGCACGACGACGTGCAAGCACCTTACGGCCGCCTGCAGTAGCCATACGAGCGCGGAAGCCGTGAGAACGCTTGCGCTTCAGGTTGCTAGGTTGAAAAGTACGTTTACTCATGATGGCAATCCGTCTTTGTTATAAGTGAACATATCCTTATCTCTGGTGACAGAGGTAAGGGTAAAAAAGAGGCCGAATTGTAATCACTTTACCTGTCCCCGTCAACAACGAAAGTCAGCAAGTGGCTTATTTCTGCCCGTGTATCCTTTGATCAATTTCCCGCACACACCAGAAGATGTGGATAACTCTGTGTATTGGCACTACATGTAGTAGTGAAGGGGATCTATCAAGAGATCAAAGGGGCGCCATTATAGATCAATGTGGATCGCTTAATAAAGCGGGATTTGCCCTATTTGTTGAATAAAAGGATCGAATTTGATCTTTGATGATCTGGGATATCTCCATAGAATGATCTTGTTGGGGATAATTATTTTTTAAGGATAGCGATCATTGAGATCTCGCTATAGAATACACCTCTTTTTGATGATCTTTTGGGGATAACTTAGTGGCGGTTTCACTTTGGCAACAATGTATCGGAAGACTGCAAGACGAGCTTTCTGCTCAGCAGTTCAGTATGTGGATCAGACCGTTACAAGCCGAAATGGATGGAGATACTTTGGTGCTTTATGCGCCTAACCGCTTCGTGCTCGATTGGGTTAGGGATAAGTACATCAATATCATTAATCAGTTTTTTACTGAGCAAATGGGTAATGATGCACCTAAGTTACGCTTCGATATCGGTAGCCGTCCGTCAGCGAAAAAGCCCGAGCCAGCCCCTGTTGCGGCTGTGCGTGTGCCCAATCCCCAAACTAAAGCCTCAGTAGGAACTTCATTTAATACCACTGAGCCTGTTGCTAACGCTAATCATCGCAGCAACATCAATCCCACTTACCAATTCGATAACTTCGTTGAGGGTAAGTCTAACCAACTCGGTAAAGCCGCCGCACTTCAGGTTGCTGAAAATCCGGGTGGTGCCTATAACCCACTGTTCCTTTATGGTGGTACGGGTTTAGGTAAGACCCACTTATTACATGCCGTGGGTAATGGCATCATCAAAAATAATCCCGATGCGAAAGTCGTGTATATGCACTCCGAGCGTTTTGTGCAAGACATGGTGAAAGCACTGCAAAACAATGCGATCGAAGAATTCAAACGTTACTACCGCAGTGTCGATGCCCTGTTTATCGACGATATTCAATTCTTCGCCAATAAAGACCGATCGCAGGAAGAATTTTTCCATACCTTTAACGCGCTGCTTGAAGGTAATCATCAGATCATCCTGACATCGGATCGTTATCCTAAAGAGATCGACGGGGTAGAGGACAGATTAAAATCTCGCTTTGGTTGGGGCTTAACGGTTGCGATTGAACCGCCAGAGCTTGAAACCCGTGTGGCGATTTTGATGCGTAAAGCCCAGGAGAGCGGTATCAATCTTCCCGACGAAGTTGCCTTCTTTATTGCTAAGCGCTTACGTTCTAACGTTCGCGAGTTAGAAGGGGCGTTAAACCGGGTTATCGCCAACGCTAACTTTACTGGCCGCCCAATTACGATTGATTTTGTGCGCGAAGCCCTGCGTGACCTCTTGGCACTGCAGGAAAAATTAGTCACTATAGACAACATTCAGAAAACCGTAGCTGAATACTACAAAATCAAGATGGCTGATATGTTGTCTAAGCGTCGTTCGCGCAGTGTTGCGCGCCCTAGACAAGTGGCCATGGCGTTATCCAAAGAATTAACTAACCAGAGCTTGCCGGAAATTGGTGATGCCTTTGGTGGTCGAGATCACACCACAGTGTTACATGCCTGTCGTAAGATTGCTCAGCTACGGGAAGAGAGTCACGACATTAAAGAAGATTATGCTAACTTGATTAGAACCTTATCTTCTTAAAATCAAGGAATTTGGACACTATGAAATTTTCAATTGATAGGGACGCCCTATTAAAGCCGCTTCAATTGGTTTGTGGTGCGGTAGAAAGACGCCATAACTTGCCTATTTTGGCAAATCTCCTTGTAGAAGTTAGTGGGCACTCACTCAAAATGACAGGTACCGACCTCGAAGTTGAGTTAGTGGGCCAGGCGGTCGTTCATGGTGATATTGAAGAAGGTCGTACTACAGTTCCTGCTAAGAAGCTGTTAGACATAGTTAAATCCTTACCCGAACAAAGCGAGCTTAAGGTCGAGCAGCAAGATAACAAATGGTTATTGCGCTCAGGCCGTAGCCGTTTCTCGCTGGCAACCCTGCCCGCAGAAGAATACCCCAATGTGGAAGCCTTTCAGGCGGAAATAGAGTTCTCTCTTAAGCAAGGTGTGTTGAAGTCACTGATTGATGCGACTCAGTTTTCGATGGCGAACCAAGACGTTCGTTACTATCTGAATGGTTTATTGCTCGAAACTGAAGGTAATGTGCTGCGTGCCATTGCTACCGACGGTCACCGCTTAGCCTTAAGCCACAGAACCATAGATGCGCAATTGCCTGAAAAACAAGTGATCGTGCCCCGTAAGGGCGTGATGGAAATGGCGCGTTTATTGGAAGCCGATGATTTAGATATCGCAATTGCCATTGGCGATAATGCGATTCGTGCGACCACCAGCACCACAGTTTTTACCAGTAAATTAGTCGATGGTCGTTTCCCCGATTATCGCCGTGTGTTACCGAAAGGCGGTGATAAAATCGTTATCGCCAGCCGTAACCACTTCAAGCAAGCTTTAAACCGTGCTTCTATTCTATCGAACGAGAAGTTCCGCGGTGTACGCATTCAGTTAGAAGCGGGACTACTGAAAATCACCGCCAATAACCCAGAGCAGGAAGAAGCGGAAGAAATCATCGATGTGGATTACAACAATCAGCCACTCGAAATTGGTTTCAACGTCAGTTACTTATTGGATGTGCTAAACAACCTTAAGTCCGATGATGTGCGTATCACCTTAATCGATGGTAACTCGAGTGCTTTATTGGAAAACCACTTGGAAGAAGATTCCATGTATGTGGTTATGCCGATGCGCTTATAGTATTCCATTGCCTACTTTGTGCCATACGCCGCTTTTTAGCGGCGTATATGTCTTCAAGCCTTATCCCTTGTTGCCTTATTTACTCGGATGGATGTGAATTGCGGTATGATGACTGTTCTGAGTCTTGGCCTAAGCCGTCGATGCGGTTTGATGAGTAACGCATGAGTCTTATCCGTCTTAATATTGATTCTTTTCGCAATATTCAATTGGCACAGCTGAGCCCGACTGAAGGGATCAATCTGATTTACGGTCAAAATGGCAGTGGCAAAACCAGCATACTCGAGGCAATTTACTTTCTTGGCATGGGGCGTTCGTTTCGCAGTCATTTATCCCAACGGGTGATCAATAACGAACAGGATAAGTTAACCCTGTTTGCGACCTTAAATTTGCCCCGTGGCGACAGTAAAATCGGCTTGCGACGTTTCCGTAGTGGCGAAACCGAAGTCAAAATCGACGGGGAAAAGGTGAAACGGCTATCGACCTTAGCCGAAACCTTACCTATTCAAGTTATCACGCCGGAAAGCTTTTCGCTGCTGTTTGAAGGTCCTAAATCCCGTCGGCAGTTTATCGATTGGGGCGCCTTTCATTCCGACCCACAGTTTTATGCGGCATGGGTGAACGTAAGACGGGTTCTAAAGCAACGAAATCAACTGCTTAGAAATAATTCTTCCTATGATCAAATCCAATATTGGGATAGGGAGTTTGTCCGTTATACCGAGCAGGTCACCGAAATACGAAACCGTTATGTAGACTCGTTAAATGAGCTACTTAAGGGTATAATCGGGGAGTTTTTACCGCAGGTAGATGTTAAGGTTTCATTTACTCGCGGCTGGGATAGCAAAACGGATTTTGCACAACTTCTCGAATCCCAATATCCCAGAGATTTGGCTACGGGTCATACCGTCAGCGGTCCCCATAAAGCTGACCTCAGACTTCGTGTAGGTAGTTTACCGGCGCAGGATGCCCTGTCCCGTGGTCAATTGAAATTATTAGTCTGTGCACTGCGTATTGCACAGGGAAAGTTGCTCAAACAACAAATAGATAAACACAGTATTTATCTTGTGGATGATCTTCCATCCGAGTTGGATGCACAGCATAGGCAGCTATTGCTTAAGCAGCTAGTGGACACTGGTGCACAAGTGTTTGTCACTGCCATTGAGCCTGCAGCAATAGTCGATTCGTTACACACGCCTCCCAGTAGGATGTTCCATGTGGAACAGGGACGTGTAACGGTAATTGAATAACCATTGAGAGAATAATATGTCAGAGAATAGTTACGATTCTTCGAGTATTAAGGTCCTTAAGGGCCTTGATGCAGTACGTAAGAGACCTGGGATGTATATTGGTGACACCGACGACGGTACGGGTCTACATCATATGGTGTTCGAAGTAGTCGATAACTCTATCGATGAAGCCTTAGCCGGCCATTGTACTGATATCACTATTACTATCCATGTGGATGGTTCGGTCTCCGTTCGCGACGACGGCCGTGGTATTCCTGTGGCGATTCACCCGGAAGAAGGCGTGTCTGCCGCCGAGGTGATCATGACCGTACTGCACGCGGGTGGTAAGTTCGACGATAACTCTTATAAAGTGTCAGGCGGTCTGCACGGCGTGGGTGTGTCGGTAGTTAACGCGCTGTCTAAAAAGCTGCAGTTAACCATTCGCCGCGAAGGTAAAGTCCACGAGCAGTTTTATACCCACGGTGTTCCTGACGAGCCAATCAAAGTGATCGGCGATGCCACTAAAACTGGTACCGAAATCCGTTTCTGGCCAAGTGAAGAAACCTTCAGCGATGTTGAATTTCACTTCGAGATTCTGGCAAAGCGCGTGCGCGAACTGTCGTTCCTCAACTCAGGCGTGGGTATCCGCTTAGTTGATGAACGTGACAACAAAAATGAATTCTTTAAATACGAAGGTGGTATCAGCGCATTCGTTGATTACCTAAACCGTAATAAAACGCCAGTAAACAAAGACGTATTCCACTTTATGCAAGAGCGTGACGACGGTATTACCGTTGAAGTGGCGATGCAGTGGAACGATGGTTATCAAGAAAGCATTTTCTGTTTTACTAACAACATTCCACAGCGTGATGGTGGTACTCACTTAGCGGGTTTCCGTAGTGCGTTGACACGTAACCTCAACAACTACATGGAAAACGAAGGCTATAACAAGAAAGGCAAAACTAACGCGACTGGTGATGACGCCCGCGAAGGTTTAACGGCCGTGATTTCAGTTAAAGTGCCTGATCCTAAGTTCAGCTCGCAAACCAAAGACAAGTTAGTGTCTAGCGAAGTGAAAGCCGCGGTTGAACAAACCATGGGTGAAAAGCTAAACGACTATCTGCTGGAAAACCCTGCCGATGCTAAGTTAATTGTCGGTAAGATTGTCGATGCGGCCCGTGCCCGTGAAGCGGCGCGTAAAGCCCGTGAAATGACCCGTCGTAAAGGCGCACTCGATTTAGGTGGTTTGCCAGGTAAGCTGGCTGATTGCCAAGAGAAGGACCCTGGTCTTTCAGAAATCTACATAGTGGAAGGGGACTCTGCTGGCGGTAGCGCTAAGCAGGGACGTAACCGTAAGAACCAAGCGATTCTGCCACTGAAAGGTAAAATCTTAAACGTTGAGAAGGCGCGTTTTGATAAAATGCTTTCTTCTCAAGAGGTTGCCACGCTAATTACCGCGCTTGGCTGTGGTATTGGTCGCGACGAATACAACCCGGATAAGACTCGCTACCACAACATCATCATCATGACGGATGCTGACGTCGACGGCTCGCACATTCGTACCTTGCTGTTGACCTTCTTCTTCCGCCAAATGCCTGAGCTGATTGAACGTGGTTATGTGTATATTGCTCAGCCGCCTTTATTTAAAGTGAAGAAAGGTAAGCAAGAACAATATCTGAAAGACGAAGCAGCACTGACTCAGTATCTAACCACTCAAGCGTTAGATGGTACTAGCATTTACCCATCTCAAGGTGCGCCAGGCATGTCGGGTGAGCCATTAGAGCGTTTAGTGACTCAGTACCGCGAAGTGGAAGCTATTGTTGCTCGTTTAGAGCAACGTTACCCAACGCAGATCACCAACCGCATGCTTTATCACCCAATGATCAACAACGAAATGTTGGCGGATGAAGGCAAGATGAAGGAATGGATCGACGCCTTTATCCATGAGCTGGTGGAATTAGAAAACAGCGGCGTGTTGTATTCTGGTGAGCCTGTACTCGATCCTGAGCGTAAAGTGTATCTGCCTAAGATCACTATCCGTAAACACGGTATCGATACACACTACCTGTTCAGCTACGACTTCTTCCAATCAACTGACTACCAACGCATTGGTAAGTTAGGTGCGGCGCTCGAAGGCCTAATTGAAGTCGGTGGTTATGTACAACGTGGCGACCGTGTGAAGGAAGTGGGTAGCTTCATTGAAGCGTTAGATTGGACCATCGGCGAAGCCAAGCGTGGCCTCTACATCCAACGCTATAAAGGATTGGGTGAGATGAACCCTGAGCAATTGTGGGAAACTACAATGGATCCTGAATCTCGCCGCATGCTGCAAGTGACGATTGATGATGCCGTTGGTGCGGATCAGCTGTTTACTTGTTTGATGGGCGACCAAGTTGAACCACGCCGTGACTTTATCGAAGCCAACGCGCTGAACGTGGCTAACTTAGACGTTTAACTATTTATATCGTTAGCGATTGATAAAAAAGGGAAAGCTTAGCTTTCCCTTTTTGTTTGGTAGAAAATTATCTATCAACACCAGCTTCGTCGATGTCCACTATTTCAGTCTCGGCATTGGCGGCTTGTATCCAGGCCTGCATTTCAGGCTGGCTGACGATAAATTCCATATAGGCTCGACTCGCTTGGGAGACTTCAATCTCATAGGTGAATAAGCGCATCACAACCGGCGCAAACATCATATCGGCTATCGACCACTTGCCAAATAACCAAGTGCCTTGGGCTGTGGCAAACTCTGCCATTTGCTGTGACCAGATACTGTCGATGCGGGCAATATCCTGCAATACGGTAGGGCTTAATTCGACATAACGATGGGCACGGATATTCATCGGCAGGGCATTTCGCAGGGCATGAAAGCCTGAATGCATTTCACAGGCGAAGGAGCGAGCCTTGGCTTTTTGTTTCGGGTCTTGTGGCCAGGCTGTGCCTGAAAGATAAGTATCGTTGATATATTCGCAAATCGACAATGAATCCCAAACCGTGATATTTCCATCGATGAGTGTTGGAACTTTTAGGGTAGGCGAAATAGATTTGAGCCGCTGATAAAAGCTATCGGTATCGAGCTGTAGTAGGATTTCATCGAACTGAACACCTGATTTTGCAGCCATTAACCAAGCGCGGAGCGACCAACTAGAGTAGTTTTTATTGCCAATGTAGAGTTCCATTTTCACCTTCCTGTTTGGGGGTTGTGCTTATCAATATAGGCGCTTGTACTTTGCATGACTAACGAATAGATTTGATGTTATCTATCAGCAAAGTGAATAGATAGACTGACATCAGATAGGAAATATTATGGATATAGAAGCGCTGCGCAGCTTTGTGGCATTTGTCGATACCGGGAGTTTTACCCGTGCGGCAATGCAAACCTATAAGACTCAATCTGCCGTCAGTATGCAAATGAAGCGCTTAGAGCAAGAGTTGGGAAAAACGCTCTTTGTAAAAGAGGGGCGAAACTTAGTCTTATCTACCGAAGGCCAACGTTTTGGTTTGTACGCTAAGCAATTACTGCAATTGCACGATGAGACTGTCACTACCATTAAGCAGACCCAAGTCGGCACACAATTGTATTTGGGCTGTCCAGATGACTATGCCGAATCCGTGTTGCCGCGGATAGTGGCGTTGTTACATGGTCACATTAAGCAACTCGATCTTCAAATTACCTGCGCCTCGAGCCAAAAGCTGCGGATCATGCTGGATTCTGGGCAGCTCGATGCGGCGATAGTGACTCGTTTGCCCGAGTCCGATGAAGGCTACTTATTACAAACCTCGAAAGGCGTTTGGGTGAGCGCGAGTGGTTCGAACTTGAGTGATGCCGATCCCTTACCTATAGCGCTATTCCAAAAGGACTGTAAATTCCATATCGCGGCGTTAGATGGATTGATGAAGCAAGATAGGCATTTTCAATTGTTAGCCTGTAGCAGCAGTGCTGCGGCGCTTAACGCGATAGTGGCTAAGGATTTGGCTATTAGTGCCATGGCTGAATGCAGTGTATCGGCACCACTGAATATTATCGATTCTGAAACTCTTCCACCTCTGCCTGTGGTCGCCGTCGCACTGGTTATTTCCGCGAAAGCTTATTCACCCATAAATGCGGAGTTGGCCAAGCAAATTGCACGGGCCTATCAAGGCTACTTGGAATAAGGTTTCACGTGAAACATTCGATTTGATAATGCAGCCTTAAGTCTAGGGACATATAGTAAAGCTGCGCGTAATACATGATGTGACCACTAGTATATGAACTACAATGGACTGATAATTATGCAGGGTCAGTTAACTCAGCTCTTATAGGTTGGAACGTCTTGATTAAGTCCATATTTAATAAAATTTTTAATATCCGCGAAGAGACAACACTGGAGCGACCTAAAAGCTTTAGTCAAACCGATCTCAGTAAATCGTTGGACAAAGTTTCAGCCCCTAAATGCCAAGAAGAACCCGTTGATACCGTGGTGAGTATTGACCTCGCGGCACTGTTTTACAGCCTGTTATTTCCGGCTAGAACCAAAGATGCTGGTGGCGTTGCCAATAACCTTGAGCGGCGCGTCATGGCTGAAATAGAGCTCGCCTTAGCATCGCCACAAGTGATAGCAGAAAAGGTGCTTAAGCTTCCCTCAAAGGTTTTAGAATTAGACCGTAAATTAGCTGAGCCACAGTTTGATACTAAGGACTTGTTGGCGCTAATCGAGAAAGATCCCTTACTGAGCGTCGAAGTGCTTAAGCTGTGTAACTCACCAGCCTTTAAGCGTGGCGATCGAGAGGTCACAAGCCTGCAGCAGGCTTTAGTGCAGCTCGGCCGTGAACAGTTACGCCGCTTTGTGACGAGCTGTCTAGTGCGTGAGATGCTCGATATTAAACCCATTTATTTTCGTCGCTTTGGTGCCGAAATTTGGCGTCATTCGATGCAGGTGGCCTTTTTAACCAGTGAACTGAGTGAAGAAGATAGAGACACGGCATTCCTATTAGGATTACTGCATGATGTGGGTAAGCTCGCCATTTTTAAAATGTTGCTCGATGCCTTTGTGCAAGCAGAGCCGGGGGAGCAGCCAAATTCTTGGTTATTCCGACAAGTGATGACGGCCAAATCTCTCACCTTAAGTGCTTTGTTAGCAAAGCATTGGCAATTGCCAAGTACCTTTGAAACCGAGCTAGATAAATTAGCCCATGTTCACACTCGACCAAATGAGGGTATTGCCGCTGTGGTTTGGCGCGCCAATATCATCAGTGAGATTTCGATGTTGCAGCAAGCGGGTAAATTGCCTGCTGACATGCTGAGCAACTTGTTAGCCTTGGTTGGACTCGAGCCCGCTCAATTCGAAGCGTTGCACGAGAAACTTCAGCAGTTTTAATATATTGCAGCCAATAAAAAACGCGCTATATGCGCGTTTTTTATTAAGACTCTAACGTGCGACTTACTGGAGCAGAGAAATATCCGCTACATGTAAGAACTGCTCACGTAGGTTATTAAGTAGAGCTAAACGGTTGTTTTTCAATGCTTCGTCGTCCGCCATAACCATCACGTCTTCGAAGAACTGGTCAACACTCTCACGTAAGCTTGCCAGCAGTGTTAATGCCTGTTGGTAATCAGCATTAGCGAACAGCGGAGCGAGTTGAGGCTGCAGTTCGGCAAGCTTAGCGGCTAATGCTTGTTCTGCTGCTTCGGCTAACAGAGCTGAGTTAATCGCAGTAGGTAATTCACCTTCCACTTTCGCCAGAATGTTAGACACACGCTTATTCGCCGCTGCCAGAGCGCTAGAGGCATCTAAGCTTCTGAAGTGTGATACCGCATTGATACGGCTATCAAAATCAGCAGGGCGAGTTGGGCGACGTGCTAATACGGCGAGGATCACGTCAACCTCGATACCTTTATCTTGGTACCAAGCACGGAAACGCGCCATTAGGAACTCAAGCACTTCATCGCTTGCATTCGCGTTGCTTAAGTTCGTGCCATGGAGTTCTTGAGCCTTAGCAATCAGGGTCACTAAGTCTAGTGGCAACTTGTTCTCAACGATAATGCGTAACACACCGATAGCGGCGCGGCGCAGTGCGAATGGGTCGGCAGCGCCCTTAGGTGCCTGACCAATACCGAAGATACCGACTAAGGTATCGAGTTTATCCGCTAAAGCTACCGCGCAAGATACTGCTGCAGTCGGAACTGTATCGCCAGAGAATTTGGGCTTGTATTGCTCTTCCATGGCTAAGGCGACGGCTTCTGTTTCACCGTCTAGGCGGGCGTAATGCATGCCCATAGTGCCTTGAGTATCGGTAAACTCCATCACCATATTGGTCATTAAGTCAGTTTTAGACAATAAACCAGCACGGGCAGCATCAACGGCGTTAGCGCCAGTTTGCTCGGCAATAAAGGCGGCTAGGGCAGAGATACGAGTGACTTTGTCTTTTAAAGTACCGAGTTGTTGTTGGAACAAGACGGTTTCAAGACTCGGTAAACGTGATTCCAGCGTGTGCTTTTTGTCGGTATTGAAGAAGAACTCGGCATCGGCCAAGCGTGGACGAACCACTTTCTCGTTACCCGCAATGATTTGTGCCGGATCTTTTGACTCGATGTTCGCAACAAAGATGAAGTTTGGCAGTAACTTACCTGCATCATCGAATACTGGGAAGTATTTCTGATCGCCCTTCATCGTATAAACCAAGGCTTCTGAAGGTACGTTTAAGAACTTCTCTTCAAAGCTTGCGGTTAATACGACTGGCCATTCAACTAAAGAGGTGACTTCTTCCAGCAGGTCATCTTCGATATCGGCGGTGCCACCAATCTTAGCGGCCGCTTTTTCTGCATCGGCTTTGATTATGGCTTTACGGCTTTCGTAATCGGCGATGACTTTACCTTTTTCTTTCAGTAGGGTCAGGTAGTTGTCTGCATGGTCAAGCTCGAAGCCTGTACCCATAAAGCGGTGACCACGAACATTACGTGCCGATTTAATGCCGAGTAATTCACCTTCGATTAACTCGCTGCCTAACAGCATAGTGGCGGTGTGAACAGGGCGAATGAATTGTGTCTTGCTACTTCCCCAGCGCATTGGCTTAGGAATGGGTAACTTATCCAGCGCACGTTGCGCCATAGCTGCGATTAAGCTCTTAGTTTCAACGCCTTCTACTTTGGCGTTATAAACCAGCCATTCGCCTTTGTCGGTCACCAAACGCTCAGCTTGGTCAACGGTAATACCGTTACCACGTGCCCAGCCTTCTGCGGCTTTCGTTGGTTTACCTTCACCGTCGAAGGCCGAGCTTACTGCTGGGCCGCGTTTTTCAACAACTTTATCGGCTTGAGCAAGTGCCAGTTCGGTTACGTTAATCGCCAGACGACGTGGCGCTGCATACCAAACGGCAGATTTAAATGCTAAATCGGCTTTAGTCAGTTCTTCGGTAAAGTTCGCTAAGAAAGACTCAGCCAGTTTACGCAGCGCCTTTGGCGGCAGTTCTTCAGTGCCTAACTCGATGAGTAAGTTTTCAAAATTCATGTGTTACCTCTACTTACACATTGGGAAGCCAAGCGCTTCGCGTGCCTGATAATAGGATTCAGCAACGGCTTTAGCCATGGTACGAACGCGCAGGATATAACGCTGACGCTCAGTCACTGAAATGGCGTGGCGTGCATCGAGCAGGTTGAAGGCGTGAGAGGCTTTCATCACTTGCTCATAGGCGGGTAGAGGTAATGGTTTTTCAAGCGACAATAAATGCTGACACATTTTTTCGCATTGATCGAACAGGGCAAACATAAAGTCGACGTCTGCGTGTTCAAAGTTATAGGTCGATTGCTCAACTTCGTTTTGGTGGAACACATCGCCGTAGGTGATGCGACCCATAGGGCCATCGGTCCATACTAGGTCATACACGCTATCTACACCTTGAATATACATGGCGAGACGTTCTAAACCGTAGGTGATTTCACCGGTGACAGGGCTACACTCTAAGCCGCCGACCTGTTGGAAGTAAGTAAACTGAGTCACTTCCATGCCGTTTAACCAGACTTCCCAGCCTAGGCCCCATGCGCCTAATGTTGGTGATTCCCAGTTGTCTTCCACAAAACGGATATCATGGATTTGTGTATCAATACCAAGGGCCTGCAGAGAACCTAAATAGAGTTCTTGGATATTATCCGGTGACGGTTTTAACACGACTTGGAATTGGTAGTAGTGCTGCAGACGGTTTGGGTTTTCACCGTAACGGCCGTCGGTAGGGCGGCGCGATGGCTGCACATAGGCACTGCTCATTGGCTCAGGCCCTAAAGAGCGTAGGAAAGTTTGTGGGTGGAATGTACCCGCACCGACTTCCATATCTAGAGGTTGAACGATTGCACAGCCTTGCTGCGCCCAATATTCCTGTAGGGTTAGAATGAAACCCTGAAATGTTTTTACGTCGTGTTTCGTCGTCATGTCTACTTGTCTACTGCCGTCAGCTTTAATAGAAAATGGTTTCGATTATACCTTGTAGATCTCTGCTTATGTAGGTTATTTTTTACCTTCTTCGTTAAAACGTTAAGGTAGATAGGTCATGGAAGAAATCCGCTGTAATTGGGTCAGTGATGATCCCTTGTATCGCGAGTACCACGATAAGGTGTGGGGGCGTCCAGTTTATGATTCGAAGGAGTTGTTTGCCAAGCTCTGTTTAGATGGGCAACAAGCTGGGTTGTCTTGGATTACTATCTTAAAGAAGCAGCAAAACTACGAACAAGCCTTTGCGGATTTTGAGCCAGCAGTGATTGCAACTTTCGACGACGCTAAAGTCGAGGAGTTGATGGCTAACCCAGGCATTGTGCGTAATCGCCTTAAGATCCATTCGATTATTCGTAATGCAAAAGGATACTTAGCCTACACTGCGGATGGCAAAGATTTTTCTGAATTTTTATGGAGCTTTGTTGGTGGTAAGCCTTTGGTGAATCAATTTACTTCCATGTCGCAGGTGCCTGCGCAAACACCTGAATCAGAGGCCATGTCTAAGGCATTAAAAAAGCTTGGCTTTAACTTTGTTGGTCCGACGATTTGTTATGCTTTTATGCAGGCGGTGGGGATGGTGAACGATCATCTAGTTGATTGCATTGCCTATGATGCTTGCTGTGGCGGTAAATAAGTCACTTATCTAATTGAGCTTAAATTCAAAATAAAAAGGCATGTTCCACGTGGAACATGCCTTTTGTTATTTCACCTTGTTGAGATTAGATTTTCTCGAAGAAGAAAGGCTTACGCTGTTGCTTGTTACCATTGAGCTGGTTCATCGACTCAGCATCAAACAACTTACCATTGACCATAGTATAAGTGACTTTATCTGTGACTCGAATATCTGCTAATGGATCGCCATCGATAACGATTAAGTCTGCAAGCTTACCGGTTTTAATTGAGCCAAGTTGATGCTCTAGACCGAAGGTAGTGGCAGGGTTGATGGTCGCAGTTTTCAGCACATCCATATTGTTCATGCCGCCTTGGGCGAACATCCACATTTCCCAATGTGCGGCTAAACCCTCACGCTGACCGTGGGCGCCAATGTTTGGATGAATGCCTAATTTATTAAACTCATTCGCGACTTTAGCAACATTGAAGTGGTTGTAGTGACTGTCTGGGGCGTGGGGGCGACGCATTGAGCGAGCCTGCAAAATATCGCTTGGCACATACATAGACAAACGTGGATGTGCCCACACATCGGTCTTATCGTACCAATAGTTTTCACCCGAAATACCGCCGTAGGCGACGACTAAGGTTGGGGTATAACCGACCTTAGTTTGGCTCCAGAACTGTTTAATATCGTTATAAATACTCGCCACGGGTAACGAGTGCTCTACGGTTGTATGGCCATCGGCAACCATGGTCAGGTTATGTTGTAGCAAGCTGCCCCCCTCTGGCACGACCATCATTTCGAGTTCGCGAGCAGCGGCGATAACCTGTTGCCTTTGATTACGACGTGGTTGGTTGTAGCTCTTAACACTAAAGGCGCCGACTTTTTTGAGTCGCTCTAAATGAAATTTTGCATCATCGAGTGAGTCAATATGTGAGGTGTAGCCGGGAGCATTTGCACCATAAAGAATCGTACCTGTGGAGAAAATCCGTGGACCAACGATGTGACCAGCCTTTTGCTGTTCAGAGGCTGCAAAAATCTCAGTGGTATCGTTCGATGGATCATGGATGGTTGTCACGCCTAGGGATAAGCCAGAGTAGAGTGCCCAGTTTTGTTGTGGCACGATTTCATCATCGGCCTGGGCGCCATGGGCATGAGCATCAAACAAGCCAGGCATAATAGATTTGCCACTAATATCGATAACTTGCGCATCCTTTGGAATCGCCGTGTTTGCATCGCCAACGGTTAAAATATGATTGTCTTTGACTATGACCACACCCTTATCGATAACTTGGTCATTTTCCATGGTGATCACTTTGCCGCCGACAAAGGCGACTGTTCCACGTGGAACATCAGCCTTTTCGGTAAAGCCTAAGTTAATAATACTTGGCTTAGCTTGCTCATCCTTTTTAAGATACTGGGATTCCACATTGGCTTGGTACAGTTCTGGGCCAAGAGTCCAATAGAGTTGGTTACTCTTGCTATTCCAGCTGATACTTTCGCCGGCCCGCACACTTAATTGAGTAACAGGAAGATTGCTGGCGCTAGGACCTATTTCAACGGTTTCACCATGTTTAGCGAAGGGGGTGACCCAAACTTTAAAACGTTCGGCAAAGGCCAGTTGTTCGCCGTCGGGTGATACTCTAAATTCGGTTGCATGCTTACTGCTGTAGTGAACGCGTTTATCAAACCCATCTAGGTTAATTGAAGCAAGCTGTGGTGTGTCGTTATCACCTGTGTTCATAAAGAAAATGCGATCGGCCGAAGCGCCAAATTGTGCTTGATAACCCTCAGCGCTAATTTTCTTATTTTGTTTGGTTTTTAAATCGACCTTGTACAGGCCGGGGTCCTGCGACCAAGTACGAGGTGTAAGGTGTCCACCTTGGGTTTTGCGATACACTACCAGTTCACCATTGGGTGAGAAGGTGGGCTCAACGTATTTGCCTGGCTCAGTGGTAAGTTGTTTCGCTTTGCCACCTTTTGCACTGATCACTTTAACTGTGCCTTGGTCTTGGTCATTCCAAGTTGCGAAGACAATATTTTTGCCGTCACGCGACCACTGAGGATAGAGTTCTTCAATGTCGTTACTTAACTCGGTTAAGCGTGACATCTTGCCATCGGGAAGTGTCTTCAACCAGATTTTACCCAATGCTTCGAAGGCGACCTTGCTGCCATCCGGTGAAACTTGTGCCATTCGCAGCATTTTTACGTCGAATACATCCTTATCAATATCTTGTTTAAAGCGTACTGAAGGCTGCACGTCTAACTGGGTTTTGACGCTGAAGGGAATGTTGGTGACCGTTTTATTGGCAACATTCAGGCGATTGATTTTGCCCTTAGCCCAGAAGAAGATGTCTTTGTTGTCTGGAGTCCATGCCATCGTCGGGTAAACACCATGGATTGCCCACGTCTCTTGCATATCGCGGTCTAAATCGCCGTACAGCTTTGTCGTTTCGCCAGATTTCAAATCGAGCAAATACAAAGAGGATTGGAAATCATCTCGCTTGATATACGCCAGTTTAGTGCCGTCAGGACTCGGTGTTGGGCGAATGGCACCACCAGTTCCTTCGATCAAGATTTCAATATCACCCGTTTGGGTATCGTAACGCTTAATTTTATAGATGCCATTTACCGAGTCTTTGGAATAATGGAAGGTTTTGCCCGGTGTATCATCCTGACTGAAATAGATATAGCGGCCATCGGGTGAATAGGCTGGTTCACCTAAATCCTTTTCATCGTTAGGACGTTCGGTGAGTTTAACACCTTCACCACCTGCGACATGGTAGAGCCAGACTTCGCCAGCGCCTAAACTGCGACTAGCGGTAAAATGTTTACGCCCGACTAAATATTGCGAATCAGGGCTCCACGCGGGACTGTTGAGTAAACGAAAGGTCTCTGTCGTGACTGTGCGTGGATTGCTGCCGTCGGCATCCATAATCCAAATATTGTCGCCACCATCCGCATCTGAGGTAAAGGCAATATGCTTACCATCCGGGCTATACACGGGCTGCATTTGCCAGGCGATGCCTTGGGCTAATGGTTTGGCTTCGCCACCCGTGACTGGGATTTGATAAATATCACCCAGTAAATCAAACACTAAATGTTTACCATCGGGCTGACACTGATGTTCATCCAAGTGCCTTCGGTTACATCTATGGTCACTTTTTCTAGAGGGGCATTGGCTGGCGCATTGACGTCCCAACTGGCTTTCTGGGCGTCTGTTGCCTGTACGGTATGGGAACTAAGGCCAAGCATCAGGGCGATATAAAGTGGTGTCAGCTTAGGTTTCAACATGTTATGTCCTGTTATCGTTATTCTAGGGCTTTGCTGTTATCGGATTAGATAAACTTTTGTTAATGCTGCGCTAAGTTATCGCACAAATACCCAGTAAGGAAAACGGAAATACTGTTTCAATTAATGACCGAGTGGAAAAGCTGAGGCGGGGTAAGCAGTGGGAGAGTAATGTGGCTTACTCTCCGCGAAGTATGATTAGTCTAATGTAACGGCATCGCCTATGTGGATCATGGCGTCATTGATGACACGGCAGGTGACGCCACCTCGCCAATCAGGAGTTAACGCTGATTCCAAGCCTGCATGAGCCTGTTCCATCTTCTTACAGGGATCGGTTTCACCCGTCACTTCGAGGCAGAGATCACCAATGCGCAGCTGCTTACCCACATCAGCCGCCCCAAAACTACAGCCATCGACTAATAGGTTTGCTCGACGAGTCGTCCAAGGTAAATTTGCATCTATGCTCTGACAAGCTTTTTGCCACTGCTGCAGCGACAGTACCGTGACTTGCCGTTTACCCGGGCGTCCAAATACATCTTTTTCGACGCCGCTGTGCTGGGTGACATTCGCGCACAGCACTTCGTTCATTGGCCCGCGTTTAACCGTTTTGTAGGCGATAGCAACTAGTTTCGGCATGTTTGATGTCCTTATCCTGATGTCGATGTAGAGACTTAGAGTCCCTTTTTAATCAAATATTGATAGGGAGTTTGGCTGGTTTCACTGGCGACCAGTGTGTGGTCCATAAACTCACAAAAGCTGGGAATATCACGTGTAGTCGCAGGATCATCTGCGATGATTAGCAAGGTTTCACCTTGTGCCATTTGTCTTACCGTCTTTCGCACCATCATTACCGGCTCTGGGCAGCGTAAACCAAGAGCATCCAGTTTGTGTTGTGCGGTTGAGAAAACGTCGTTCATATGACCTCTACTGAACGGTTAAACAGAATTGGCTAATGTTACTCCAGTGGTTTGGATAAACCAAGTTGATGGCCTGAATTTGTGATGGGGCGAGACATTGCTCTTGCCGATTTATTTACCGCTAGCAGAATGTTTCACGTGGAACATTTCTATTACTCGGCAACTTTGTTTATTCCCTGAGGTTGTTGAATGCTATGCACTATGGTTGGCGTAATTGCCGTTTGAGGTGTTCCCACTTGAGAAGCGGACTGAGGTATATCGGATTTTATATCATTTGCCGCCATCGACACTGTGCCTTGCTGCTGTAACTTGGCTGCACGCTTATAGCTATACATTTTTTGATCCGCTTTATGGATCAAGGTATTGGCATCATCGTAATCATAGGGGCCTGTATCAACAATACCGTAACTGAGGGAGATGTTGTTTAGGTGCAGCTTAATGTTTTGATTAAAGCGCTCGATAAAGTTGTCTCTAGCTTGGTCTTCTCGACAATTGGGCATGATGATGCAGAACTCATCGCCACCATAGCGAAAACTATGATCCTCTACGCGGGTGCTTTCTTTGATGGCCTGCGCGACGGCGCAAAGCACTTCGTCTCCAGAGCGGTGGCCTTGGGTATCATTAAAGGATTTAAAGTCATCAACATCTAAATAGATTACGCTTACCGGCTCGGCTCGTCTCTGTGCTGCTCTTAAAATCCGAGTGCCAATTTCTTGTAGATGTCGCACATTTAATAGCCCCGTTAACGGGTCGGTTTGAGATAATTCTTCGAGCTGTTGTGTACGTTCTTTGACTTTGCTTTCCATGCTCTGTGCGTAACGTTCCGCCTTGTCTTTAGCGTTCTCAATTTCAGATACCAAGCTACGAATATAAGTATCAAACACTAAGGTAACATCGAAAAGCACCAACTTGTCGATGGCGATTCTAATGCGTTCATTTTGAGCCGCATCTTTAACCGAGTTGTTAATCTCCGCATAAATCAGTTCTTTTAGAGTATGAACGGCAGAAAGGTAGAGTTTAGGTTCGACGCCGATACGCTTGTGTACTAAGCCAATCCGTAGGCGGTTGTTTACATATTCTAAATCGTACACACCATTAAACAGGTCGAGCACATAGCGTCTCTGGGCGGTACGTAAACGAGCGAGGGTATCGGAGTCACCGATCAGCAGAGCAATCTCGGACACACTGGTTTGTAGACCGTAAAAGTCATCTACGATTTTGTCTATGTTCTCTTCAATCACAGGTTTGAAGGATTGCAGCGCTCTGACATCGGCTAAGGTAAAAGAGAACAAGGACTTGCGAAAATCAATCTCAAGCTCAGTGATCCGCATTTGTTCGAAAAGCGTTTGTTCCGTTTGCAGCATTGAACATCCCTCTCGTAGCTTAAAGAATGAAACGCATCCATGCTTCTTAGCAGTGTCGTAATGACGGTCAAATGCGGAGAAGTGCATTAAGGATATTTATCAAGTTAAGTCGAAAACTGCCTGATTTTCAAATTGAAGCTGAGTAGAAAGGAAGATAATTAAGGCGCTATCGCAAATAAAAAAGCCGGAACTGGAGTCCGGCTTTAAAAGAATATGAATTAAGGATTAAACGCGTTCGAAAACGGTCGCAATACCTTGGCCCAAACCGATACACATAGTCGCTAAACCTAAGGTTGCATCTTTGTGTTCCATCAGGTTGATCAACGTTGTCGAAATACGCGCACCAGAACAGCCCAGTGGGTGCCCTAGCGCAATCGCGCCACCATTGAGGTTGATCTTGTCTTCTACCACATCGAGCAGACCTAGGTCTTTAACGCAGGGTAGAGACTGAGCAGCGAACGCTTCGTTCAGTTCGATAACATCTAAATCATTGACTGTGATGCCTGCGCGGGCCAGTGCTTTTTGAGTTGCAGGTACTGGACCGTAACCCATAATTGCCGCGTCACAACCAGCAACCGCCATTGAGCGGATACGGGCACGGATTGGTAGACCCAAAGCGCGTGCTTTAGATTCTTCCATCACTAACATTGCCGAAGCACCGTCAGATAATGCTGAAGAGGTACCGGCAGTCACAGTACCGTTTGCTGGGTCGAATACTGGGCGCAGCGCCGCTAATGATTCCATTGAGGTTTCTGGGCGAATCACTTCATCGTGCAGCACTTTAATCAGCGCGCCGCTAGCATCATGGCCTTCGATGCCATAGATTTCCTTGGCAAAGCGGCCTTCAACAGTAGCAGCGTGAGCGCGTTGGTGTGAACGCACAGCAAAGGCATCTTGCTGCTCGCGGCTGATGCCGTGAAGCTTACCTAACATCTCGGCGGTTAAGCCCATCATGCCAGACGCTTTGGCGACGTTATTGGCTAAACCTGGGTGGAAGTCCACACCATGGTTCATGGGCACGTGGCCCATGTGTTCAACACCACCAATGATAAAGGTGTCACCCATGCCAGTCATAATGGCGCGAGCGGCTTGGTGGATGGCTTCCATTGAAGAACCGCATAGGCGGTTCACTGTCACAGCGCCAGCCGTTTTCGGGATACCGGCCAGCAATGATGCGTTACGGGCAATGTTGAAGCCTTGCTCTAGGGTTTGCTGCACGCAACCCCAAATAACGTCTTCAATGGTATTGGGATCTAATTGCGGGTTACGCAGTAATAGACCTTTCATTAATTCGGCAGAGAGTGTTTCTGCACGTACATTACGGAACACCCCAGCCTTAGAACGGCCCATAGGAGTACGAATGCAATCTACGATAACAGCTTGTTTCATAATTAAATTCCTTTCCCGCTAATTAGGCTTGGTAGTAGCTACCGTTGTTGGCTGCAAGGGCGCGCATGGCGTCGGTGACTTGATACAAACCACCTAAGTGAGCGTATTTGTCTGCTAAGGCGACAAAGTTCGCTACGCCCATAGTATCTAAGTAACGGAATACACCACCACGGAATGGAGGGAAACCTAAACCATAGACCAAGCCCATATCCGCTTCGGCAGGTGATGCAACAATACCTTCTTCTAAACAGCGAACGGTTTCGATAATCATTGGGATCATAGTGCGGGCGATGATTTCATCAGCATCGAATGCTTTTTGCTCACCAAAGGCGGCCTTCAGCAGCTCGTAGCTGGTTGGGTCGACATCTTTCTTTGGCTTGCCGCGGCTATCTACAGAGTAAGCGTAGAAACCTTTACCATTCTTCTGACCGAGACGTTTGTTCTCGAACATCACGTCAATCGCGTCATTGCCGGATTTGCCCATACGGTCGGGGAAGCCTTCGGCCATTACCGCTTGCGCGTGGTGACCGGTATCTAGACCGACAACGTCTAGCAGGTAAGCTGGGCCCATTGGCCAGCCGAATTGTTTTTCCATCACTTTATCGATAGCGGCAAAGTCGCCACCTTCGGCGAGCAGGCCGTTAAAGCCAGCAAAGTAAGGGAAGAGTACGCGGTTAACGAAGAAACCCGGGCAATCGTTAACAACGATAGGGGTTTTACCCATTTTACTGGCATAGGCAACAACAGATGCGATGGTTTCTTCTGAGCTGTGCTCGCCACGGATAACTTCAACCAATGGCATTTTGTGCACAGGGTTGAAGAAGTGCATACCGCAGAAACGCTCAGGTTTCTTCATGCTCTTCGCAAGCAGGTTGATTGAAATAGTTGACGTGTTAGAGGCGATAATCGCATCTTCACTCACGTATTGTTCAACTTCCGCCAGAACTTGTGCCTTCACTTTTGGATGCTCAACGACGGCTTCGACAACCACGTCAGCATGTTTCACTGGAGCATAGTCTAAGGCTGGAGTGATGTTATTCAGCACTTTAGCCATTTTTTCTGGGGTAGAGCGGCCGCGAGCAACTTGCGCAGATAACAGTTTGGCGGCTTCGCCTAAACCTAAATCTAATGCAGGTTGAGCGATATCCTTCATCACAATTGGCGTGCCTTTGCTGGCGCTTTGGTAAGCGATACCGCCACCCATGATACCTGCACCTAATACGGCGGCGCTTTTCACATCTTTAGCGAGCTTGCCCGCTTTCTTAGCCTTGCCTTTAACTAATTGGTCATTCAAGAAGATACCGATCAACGCTTTGGCTACATCGGTTTTCGCTAACTTGATAAATGCTTGATGCTCAATTTGCAGTGCGTCGCTGCGGCCTTTGGTCGCAGCTTGTTCTACAACGCTGACTGCTGCCATCGGGGCTGGGTAGTGTTTACCCGCAACCGCAAACACCATGCCTTTAGCGGTCGTGAAAGACATCATGGCTTCGAGTTTTGGTAAGGTCAGTGGTGACATCTTGCGTTGGCGACGGGCTTGCCAATCAAGCTTTTCTGCTACTGCATCTTTTAGCATTTGAATGGCGGCGGCTTCTAAAGCCTCTGGCGCAACAACAGCGTCAACAGCACCTACTTTTAAGGCATCTTCTGGACGTTGATCTTTACCCGTGGTGATCCACTCAAGGGCGTTATCCGCACCAATCACACGAGGTAAACGTACTGTGCCACCAAAGCCTGGGATAATACCTAGTTTGGTTTCGGGTAAACCGATTTTGGCTGTGGTGTCGGCGATACGGAAATCCGTTGCCAGAATAGTTTCACAACCGCCGCCTAAGGCGAAACCTTTAATCGCTGAAGCGGTTGGGAAAGGTAAATCTTCGAGTTTGTTGAATACGGCGTTGGCCTGTTCAACCCAAGAGAGCAGTACCGCATCATCCTGTGCGAATAAGCCTAAAAATTCAGTAATATCGGCACCCACGATAAAGGTATCTTTACCTGAGGTCAGCACTAAGGCCTGAATGTTTGATTGTTGTTTAATGCTGTCTAATGCGGCATCGAGTGAGGCGAGTGTTTCTCTGTCGAATTTGTTCACCGAACCGGGTGCGTTAAAGCACAGCTTGGCAATATTATCCTCGAGTAACTCAACCTGAATTGTAGGACTTTGGTAGATCATTGCTTGCTTCCTTTTGGCTTAAAAGTGATACCCACCATTATCTGTTGGTGTTAGTACGACTCTCTATCTCACAGCAGCTTCGGCCATCATTTGACCAGTTGTGTGCCAGTGTGCTTCGAAATTCGATAAATTACAACACCCAATTTAAACGACTGTTTAATTTCTTGTCGGCTAGAGTGAATTTTCAGCTTTGTGATACACTGCACAAAGTGTAGAAGTGCCAGATTACGCGAAAGAGTACGTGGTGGGAATTTGTACTTTAGCGGTATTACTCGCTGGCTAAATGGATAATTTTATTTTTAGAATTAAAAGCATAGGCTTAAATCGAGAATTTGCTACCCCGCGGATTAATAGGGCATTAGCGAAGGAAAACACTGAGCCTTTAGGGCTCTGTCAGATTTGCGGTTTTTTTATTAACTATCGTTCATTACAGGATATGACACATGGAGCACTTGGCTCATCACTATCATGCCCACATCGCCGAGCTTAATCGTCGAGTCGCTGAAATTGTATCGCGTGAAGCATTATCTGGTTTAGTGATCCACTCGGGTCAGCCACATCGAATGTTTTTGGACGACATTAATTATCCTTTTAAAGCCAATCCCCATTTCAAGGCATGGCTACCTGTATTGGATAACCCTAACTGCTGGTTAGTGGTGAACGGTCGCGATAAGCCGCAACTGATTTTTTATCACCCTGTGGATTTTTGGCATAAAGTGTCTGACGTGCCGGAGATGTTCTGGACCGAGCATTTTGAGATCAAATTACTCACTAAGGCCGATAAGGTTGCCGAGCTATTGCCTAGCGATATCGCCAACTGGGCGTATTTGGGTGAGCATTTAGATGTGGCTGAGGTGCTGGGTTTCACTAGTCGCAATCCTGACTCTGTGATGAGTTATCTGCATTTCCACCGTACTACTAAAACCGAATATGAACTCGAATGTATGCGCCGTGCGAACCAGATCGCGGTGCAAGGGCATTTAGCGGCTAAAAATGCTTTCTATAACGGTGCGAGCGAGTTTGAAATTCAGCAGCAGTATTTATCTGCCGTGGGACAGGGCGAGAACGAAGTACCCTACGGTAATATCATAGCCTTAAACCAAAATGCGGCGATTTTGCATTACACTGCACTCGAGCATCAAAATCCGGCGCGGCGTTTATCTTTTTTAATCGATGCGGGTGCCAGTTACTTTGGCTATGCGTCGGATATCACTCGTACCTATGCGTTTGAGAAGAATCGTTTCGATGAATTGATCACTGCCATGAACAAGGCACAGCTCGAGCTGATCGATATGATGCGCCCTGGTGTGCGTTATCCCGATTTACACTTGGCGACCCATGGCAAAGTCGCGCAAATGTTGTTGGATTTTGAATTAGCCACGGGCGATGCCCAAGGCTTAGTGGACCAAGGCATTACCAGCGCCTTCTTCCCCCACGGACTCGGCCATATGTTAGGTTTGCAAGTGCATGATGTGGGAGGTTTTGCCTTCGATGAGCGTGGTACCCATATTCCGGCTTCTGAGGCTCATCCGTTCCTGCGTTGCACCCGCATTTTAGCGCCTAACCAAGTGCTAACCATGGAGCCAGGTTTGTACATTATCGACACGTTACTCAATGAGCTAAAACAAGATAGCCGTGGCCAGCAGATCAATTGGCGCACCGTTGACGAGCTGCGACCTTTCGGTGGTATTCGTATCGAGGACAATGTAATTGTGCATCAAGATCGAAACGAAAATATGACCCGCGAACTGGGCTTAGCGTGAGTTTAGGGAGAGCGAGTGCTCGAAAGTTATCAGATACCGAGTGAAAATGTGCAGATAGAAGAAGAGATAAAGCATAGCCGCTTTATCTCTTTTCTATTTCATTGCACGAGTTTAGAACAATTGAAGTTAGTACTCACTGACATAAAGCGAGATTATCCCGGCGCCAGCCATTATTGCTATGCCTTTATTGCTGGAGCACCCAGCGACAGCATTGCCATCGGTTCGAGTGACGATGGTGAGCCAGCGGGCAGCGCAGGTCGTCCAATGCTCGCAGTATTGCAAGGTGCGAATATTGGTGAAGTCGGTGCCGTGGTGGTGCGTTTCTATGGTGGTACTAAGTTAGGCGTGGGCGGTTTAGTGCGTGCCTATACCTCGGGATTACGCCAGGGGTTAGGGCAATTGCCGACGCGAGTGAAGCAATTACGTTATCCGGCAAAACTGCATTGTGATTACACCCAATTAAGGGATGTTGAGCATCTACTGCAGCAGTTAGACGCGGTGATCATCGATAAGCAATTTGCCGAAGCCGTTGATATCCATTTTGAAATAGGCAAACAGCAGCAGGGCATATTGAATGAATCGTTGGCAACTTTGAGTCAGGGCAGCCTGCGCGCAGAGTTTGAGCTGTGATGCCTGCGTAAATTATGCCAAAATATGCAAAATGCTGAAAATACCTTTGCAGCCAATGGAATAATTGAACACGCGGAATGCAATACAAAACCATAATAAGAATCATAGGTCTGCTTATCGGCCTGTTCTCCATCACTATGCTGCCGCCAGCCTTAATCGCCATTTGGTATAACGATGGCGGTGGTACAGCGTTTATTCAGGCATTTTTTGTCAGCTTATTTATCGGTTTTTGGCTCTGGTATCCTAATCGTCGCTGCAAAGAGGAATTGCGAACCCGCGAGGGTTTCCTGATTGTGGTCCTGTTCTGGACCGTTCTTGGCTCCATCGGTGCCTTACCTTTTATCTTCTCAAGCCAACCCGATCTCAGCTGGACCGACAGTTTTTTCGAATCCTTCTCCGCACTGACCACCACGGGAGCCACAGTCATTGTCGGGCTGGACTCCTTGCCTAAGGCCATTCTGTTTTATCGGCATATGCTGCAATGGCTCGGCGGTATGGGGATCATCGTTTTAGCCGTGGCGATTCTGCCAGTGCTTGGGGTTGGGGGCATGCAGCTGTATCGCGCCGAGATCCCGGGGCCTGTGAAGGACAGCAAGATGACGCCGAGGATTGCCGAAACGGCTAAGGCGTTATGGTACATCTATCTATTGCTAACCATTGCCTGTGCGGGCGCTTATTGGCTGGCGGGGATGAGCGTATTCGATGCCGTGTGTCACTCGTTTTCGACCATCGCCATCGGGGGCTTTTCGACCCACGATGCCAGCATGGGATACTTCGATAGCTCAGTGATCAACCTGATTTGCGTGTTCTTTTTGATTGTCTCAGCGGTGAACTTTAGCGTGCACTTTGCGGCATTTTCGCGCCGCGGGATCAATTTTAGAGTCTATTTTCGAGATACTGAGTTCAAGATGCTGGTGGCGATTCAGCTGGTGCTAACGGCAATTTGTTTCTTAACCCTTTATCACTCAGGGATTTATGACTCGCCAGAAGAAACCTTAGATCACGCCTTATTCCAAGCGGTTTCGGTAGCGACGACTGCCGGCTTTGGTACCGAAAGCTTCCATATGTGGCCGCTGTTCCTGCCGATTCTGTTGATCTTCTCAAGCTTTATCGGTGGTTGTGGTGGCTCAACTGCGGGCGGGATTAAGGTGATCCGGGTTATCCTGCTGCTATTGCAAGGTTCACGCGAACTTAAGCGCCTCGTTCACCCTAAGGCGATGTTCTCGATTCGTATCGGCTCCAAGGCGCTGCCTGACCGGGTTGTCGATGCCGTGTGGGGATTTTTCTCCGCCTACGCCTTAGTCTTCGTGCTGTGTATGTTGGCATTGATGGCTATGGGACTGGACGATATTACCGCCTTTAGTGCCACGGCGGCCTGCTTAAATAACCTCGGTCCGGGTCTTGGGGAAGTAGCAAGTAACTACGCCAGTATTGGTGATGGTGCTAAATGGGTGCTGGTGGTAGCTATGTTATTTGGTCGCCTCGAAGTCTTTACCTTGCTGATTTTGTTCACGCCAACTTTCTGGAGGGATTAACATGCAGACATTAATCATCTATTCGACAATCGATGGCCAAACACTGGAAATCTGCCGCAAAATCAAAACGCTTGCCGAACAAGCGGGTGACCAGGTGTCGTTAGTGAGCTTAGAACAGGCCGAAGCCTTAAGCCTTGCCGATTTCGATAAAGTGTTGATTGGTGCGAGTATTCGTTATGGCAAACATAGGCCCGATCTCTACCAGTTTGTGAATCGCAATCATGCGGTGCTGGACAGTAAAATCAACGGCTTTTTTACTGTGAATGTGGTGGCGCGCAAGCCATTAAAGAACACGCCAGAAACCAATCCTTATATGCAAAAGTTTCTCAAATTATCCCTGTGGCAGCCCCAGCAATTGGCGGTGTTTGCGGGCAAGATTGATTACCCTAAATACGGCTTATTCGACCGCACTATGATCCGCTTCATCATGTGGATGACAAAGGGACCAACCGATCTGAAGGGCACCTTCGAGTTTACCGACTGGGGTAAAGTCGAAGCCTTTGGGACGCATTTTAGCAAGCTGTAAAAATGATAAAGCCCTAGTCTCAGCTAGGGCTTTATTGTTTCTGTATGGCAGGATTTATACGGCGCAGTAACGGCTGTGGAGAATCGAAATCACTTGGGTGACTTGCTCATTCTTAAGCTTGTAATACACAATCTGCGAGCTCTTACGGGTATCGACTAAGTCTTCGGCTCGCAACACCGCCAAATGCTGTGATAGTGCCGATTGACTCAAAAACACAGTTTCATTCAGCTCGGTTACGCTCAGCTCT
>AACY020563665.1_pt1 | contig 67560 bp, 54 predicted proteins | sample 267378 | NCBI WGS metagenome assembly AACY02 (sample SAMN02954345, study PRJNA13694) | marine metagenome | biome: aquatic; feature: ocean; material: water; isolation source: isolated as part of a large dataset composed predominantly from surface... | reverse complement strand
ACTGAAGCACAAAAAGAAGCCTACAGTGTTGGCGCTTCATCGGTCGTTATATGTCTGGCCATATCAAAGAGCAAGAAGAATTAGGCCTGCCAGTTGACCGTGCGCTTATCGTGACTGGTTTTACTAACGGTCTGAATGATCAACTGAAATTAACCGAAGAAGAAATGCAAACCATTCTTCAAGGTTTAGACAAAAAGTTAAACGACAAACGCACGGAACAAGCTAAAGCCATTGCAGCGAAAAACATCGAGGACGGTAAAAAGTTCCTCGAGGAAAACAAAGCTAAGCCTGGCGTAGTGACCACTGAATCGGGTCTGCAATACGAAGTGTTAACACCAGGTTCTGGTGACAAGCCAGCGGCTGAAGACACTGTAGAAGTAGATTACGTGGGTACTCTGCTTGACGGTACTGAGTTTGATAGCTCATACAAGCGTGGTCAAACGGCTAAGTTCCCATTAAACCGCGTTATTCCAGGCTGGACCGAAGGCGTACAGTTAATGCCTGTGGGCGCTAAGTACAAGTTTGTGATCCCTGCAAACTTAGCTTACGGCGACCGTGATACTGGTACTATTCCACCAAACTCAACCCTGATTTTTGAAGTTGAACTGAAATCAATTGAGAAAGCACAAGCGGCTCCTTCTGCTGAGCCTGCTAAAAAGTAATTTGCAGTGATAACAACTTAACTCGGGTTAAGTTTTGCGCTCATAGAATACCGCCCACCTAGGGCGGTATTTTTTTGCACTCGAAATGACTAAGCAATGCTGTAAGCGATACACATAAAACCATGGGGCAACTCGTTTAACCGTTTTACAGCATCTCGCAAACGACCAAGGGCTAGGCTTTTTAAATCGAATTAGCGTTTAAAAGATGGATAAAGGCGTATTCTTTTGACGACGAATAATATTTCAAAATAATGATCAAATAATTAAGTTTTAAATAAATTGCCATAATTGAAATTATCGAAAACGCCTATTTTATTCGGTATGGCATTCTTAAAAATATCATCAAAATATCATATTTATTTTTTGATTGTTATTTGCTCGTTTTCACTCTGATATATCACTGTGATGTCTTTATCTTACTTATTGTTTTCTTACCGCTTAATACTTTTGTGTTATATCACTGTTCTGTATACAAGACAGTTTGAGTTGTAAAATTTCATTTCCATCAATATCTTATGAGCGCATAGTGGGATCTTCCCCTCTTTTTTTAGCTTTTCAACTCTGGAATAATCCGCCCGCACGTTAATAAAAATTAGCGGCAATATTATAATAATGGGGTTGATAATATGGATAATGTTAATAAGTTAACGGCTATTTCTTTAGCTGTGGCCGCAGCTTTGCCAATGATGGCAAGCGCTGATGTGATGATCACTGAATATGTTGAAGGTAGCTCGAACAACAAAGCTATCGAATTGTATAACAGCGGTGATACGGCAATTGATCTGGCGGGTTATAAACTCGTTCGTTATAAAGATGGCGCCACTGATGCTTTAGATATGCAAGCATTAGATGGACAAAGTATCGCGCCAAAATCCACAAAAGTGATTTTAAACTCAAGCGCAGTCATTACCCTGCCTCAAGGTGTCGATAGTTTTTCGGGCACGTTAAGTTTTAACGGTGGTGATGCGGTTGCCTTAGTCAAAGATGGTGCCGTAGTCGATATTATCGGTGATGTGCCTACGCCGACAGGATGGGGCCTCGATATCACCCTGCAGCGTAAACTCGATTCATTAGTTGCCAACACTGTCTTTAATCCTGCCCAGTGGGAACAATTACCTAAGGACACTTTCACAGGTTTAGGTTCGCTAGAAGCTGCGACTGAGCCTGAAACGCCAGTATTTAGCTGCAGCGGCGCGAAAATCGTCCCTATTTATCAAGTCCAAGGTGCGGGTGAATCCAGCCCTTATGTACCTGAAGGCGCGTTTGAATCAGAAACCGAAGTGACGGTTCGCGGTGTTGTGACCGCCCGTGGTGAGAGTTTATTTAAAGGCTTCTACCTCCAAGAAGTGAAAGGCGATAACTCGCCATACACCTCCGACGGTGTGTTCGTGTTTTTAGGTGAGAATCCACCTGAAGCGATTCAACCAGGCGTTGAAGTCTGTGTTCAGGGTAAGGTGAAGGAATACTTCGGCCTAACCCAAATCGATATTAAAGCCGATAAGAAATTTGAAGTGGGTGCTAAGGGTGAAGTCCCTGCTGCAACACCATTCTACGTAGCTGACGGCGAAACCTTAGCGCAAGCATTAGAGCGCTATGAAGGCATGAATGTGAAACTGGATGCTGGTAGCGATCTGAAGATCAGCCGTACCTTCAGTTACGATTATGCGGGCCGTCGTAATAACATGCTGGTGTCTTACAAGGCACCGTTGATGAAGCCGACTCAGCTCTATCCAGCATTGTCACCAGAGGCGACGGCATTAGTTAAATCTAACCTTGAAAATCAGCTGTTTATCGAATCTGACTACAAGCCAGCCGACGGTGTTATCCCTTACTTCCCTGACTTTAACGTCGAAACAGGTTATATCCGTGTGGGCGACCAACTGACCAACCTCGAAGGGGTGATCGGTTACAGCTACGGTGCTTACCGTTTAGTGGCAACCAATACTATTACCGCTGGCGACTTTATCCGCGGTGACGATAGAACCGACGCGCCAAGTGTGGCCACTAAGGGCGATATCCGTGTTGCTAGCTTTAACGTGCTGAACTTCTTTAACGATGTGGTCGGTGGTGATACTAACCCATCGGGCAGTAACCGCGGCGCATTAACCGAAGAAGAAATGCTGCTGCAACGTGCGAAAATTGTCAGCGCGATTACCGCCATGAACGCCGATATCGTCGGTTTAATGGAAATCGCTAACAACGGCTTTGGTGAAAAGAGCGCGATTAAGAACTTAGTCGATGCCTTAAACGAGAAGCAAACTGCTGAAAACGCTTACAGCTTCGTTGAAATCACCGATGAAGATAAATACGACGGTAAGTACTTCGGTAGCGATGCCATCACTGTGGGTATGCTTTACCGCGCGGGTAAAGTGAGCCTAGCGGGTGCGGCTCGTGCGATCGACACCCCTGAGCAACACGCGACAGCTGGCAGTGTGACTCGCACTAAAGACGGCAAGACTGAGACCAATCCTGGTAACGATGCTTACCAACGTCACAGCTTAGCGCAAACCTTTAAGATCCATGATGAAAACTTAACCGTTGTTGTTAACCATCTGAAATCAAAAGGTTCAGGCTGTTTAGAAGATTGGGTCAACTTCGAAGAGTCAGTCGATCCTGCCGATCAACAGGGCAAGTGTAACGCCTTCCGTGTATCGGCGGCTAAAGTGCTCGGCGAAGCCTTAAAAGACGTTAAGGGCGATCTACTGGTCATTGGTGATATGAACGCCTACGGCATGGAAGATCCAATCCGCGTACTGACCGATTACGATGCGAGCAAGTCTGAGCGCGATATCATGACTGCTTCATGGACCACCTTAGATGGCAAAGTGTTTGAGCGCCAAGGTAGCAAGATTGAGAAGGGCTACGGCCTAATCAACCTCAATACCAAGGCCCATGGTGCTGGTACTTACTCATACAGCTACAACGGTGAGTTAGGTAACCTCGACCATGCCTTAGCAAACACCAGTCTTGCCAAGCGTTTAGTGGATATCGAAGATTGGCATATCAACTCGGTTGAATCTAACCTGTTCGAATACGGCAAAAAATTCTCTGGTGAACTGGCCAAATCTGAGAATGCTTTCTCAGCCTCTGACCATGACCCTGTGATTGTGGCATTGAGCTACCCAGCGCCGGTTGAGCCACCAAAACCTGAGCCAAAGCCAAAGGATGATGGTGGTGCGTTAGGATACTTAGGTTTAGCTTTACTATCCCTATTCGGCCTGCAACGCCGTCGCCGTTAATCGAGAGTTTGCACGTTCACGGCTAAGTTTGTGAGCTAAACTCAGAGCTAAGGGATGGTTTTACCATCCCTTTTTTATGGCTCGAATCGGGTGAAATGCCGAGAAGGTTCGTCAAACGGAGAAGATAAGATGGCGGTGACTGGCTCCTACCATTCAATCGAAGTGGCGAAAGCGCCACTGTGGTTTTATTTTGTCGCACTCATCAGTTTGTTATGGAACATCATGGGCTTATTGGCATTTGTTATTCAAATGACCATGACGCCTGAGGCCATGGCGCAGATGAGCCCAGATCAAATAAAGCTCTATGAATCGACACCCGCTTGGCTCGACTTTGTGTTTGGTTTTGCGGTGGTTTCTGGCGTTATCGGTTGTCTGTTGTTACTCGTTAAAAAAGCCTTTTCTTATAAAGTGTTGCTCGCGTCTCTGGTTGCCGTATTGGTGCAGATGGGCTATGTATTTGGGATTCAGCAGGCGGCCGCGGTATTAGGCCGCGATGCCCTTATGATGCCGAGTGTGGTGATCCTGTGGGGGATGTTTTTAGTCTGGTTTAGTCGTTTGGCTGTCACAAAGCATTGGTTAACTTAGGTGTAGCGACTCCTTGCCGTCTTATACTGATTAAGCCAATGTGTATGTGTTGAACTTCAGTCACTTCTTAGTAAACTGCTAGCTGGTTTTCTTTACTAGGATGTTGAAATGAGTATTTGGTTTAGACCTGTCACCTTAGAGGATTGTGCCCGTTTAGATGCTGGTATGGGGGGCAAAGGCACTTTGATGCAGACTCTCGGGATTGAGATCAGCGAGATTGGCGATGACTATATGAAGGCGACTATGCCTGCCACGCCCGCGGTACATAATCCCTTAGGCATAGTTCATGGCGGTGCTAACGTGGCGCTGGCCGAAACGGTTGCCAGCTATGCCGCAAACTTTGCGGTGGATTTCGAGCAATATTATTGTGTTGGACAAGAGATTAACGCCAACCATTTACGCGCTTCGCGTAATGGCGTACTGACAGCGACGGCTAAACCAGTTCATTTGGGGAAACGCAGTTCGGTGTGGGAAATCTTAATCCATAATAGTGCAGGGGAGTTGACCTGTATTTCACGGATGACGGCGGCGGTAGTAAAACGCTAAGAAGGCTCAACCAACCTGTTTTAGTTGTATCAATCGATAAATAAGGACGTGATATGGATAGTGCAATGATGTGGGAATGGGTTGGTTATTTAGCGTCTGTAGTGGTGGCCATCTCTTTGATGATGTCTAACATCAAAAAGCTACGCTGGTGGAACTTGCTGGGGTCGGCATTATTCGTTGCCTATGGGGTAGCGATACAAGCTTACCCGGTGGCGGCGGTTAACTTTTTTATCGTGATAATCGATGCCTATTACTTAGTCGTTATCTATCGCGAACAGGCGGCCTCTGTCAATGAGTAATGTGTAGCACTTTGAATCAATTGAAGTATTTTTTAAGTTTGTCTTAAGCTTGAGTTCTCATTTTTGCCAAGTCGGTTTGCGTTACGGCTGGCATACTCTTTATTCTGTCGCTGGCTATTTCATCGCATACGGGGAGTGAACTTTACTCCCTGAATGATCTAAGCACTCTTCGTTAATCTGAAATGTAGATTGTTTGAATCTATATTAATCGTTTTATTGAATTTGTATCTTTGTCTATTCTAACTCCATCGACAAAACGTCGCCCCGCCAAGGAGATAAGCCATGGCCACAATTTACGATTTAATTGAATCTTGGGTTAACACCAATCAAGAATGAGGAGCAAGGTATGAGTCAACAGTATTTAACAAGCCAAAGCGGTTCTCCAATTGCTGACGATCAAAACTCATTGTCAGCGGGCGAGCGTGGTCCTTTACTACTGCAAGATTGGCATTTAATTGAAAAGCTTGCCCACTTTAACCGTGAGCGTATTCCTGAGCGTGTTGTGCATGCCAAAGGCACTGGCGTATACGGTACTTTCACCCTGACCAAAGACTTAAGTGAATACACCATTGCCGATCACTTTAACGGTGTTGGTAAGCAAACTGAAACCTTCGTGCGCTTCTCTACCGTGGGCGGTGAAATGGGTTCTGCCGATGCCGAGCGCGACCCCCGTGGTTTTGGTCTGCGCTTTTATACCGCTCGTGGTAATCACGACATAGTGGGTAATAACACGCCGACCTTCTTCCTGCGTGATGGGATTAAGTTTCCAGACTTTATCCATACCCAAAAGCGTAACCCATTGACGAATTTGAAAGATCCACAAGCTATGTGGGACTTCTGGTCATTAAACCCTGAAGCCATGCACCAAGTGACGATTCTGATGTCTGACCGTGGTATTCCGGCAAACTACCGCCAAATGCATGGTTATGGTTCGCATACTTTCTCGTTCTGGAATGCTAAAGGTGAGCGTTTCTGGGTGAAGTTCCACTTCAAATCGCAGCAAGGCGTGGTGAACTTAACCAACGAGCAAGCCGATAAGTTAAAGGGTATCGACCCTGACTCATCCCAGCGCGATATGGTGGTGGCTGTGACTGACGGTAACTTCCCACGTTGGACGGTGAACGTACAGATTATGCCTGAGAGCGACGCCAACACTTACCATATCAACCCATTCGATTTAACTAAGGTGTGGCCACATGGCGATTACCCGTTAATTGAAATTGGTGTGTTAGAGCTGAATCGTTTACCGCAAAACTACTTTGCCGAAGTCGAGCAAGTGGCATTAGCACCGAGCAACTTAGTACCAGGTGTAGGCGCATCGCCCGATAAGATGTTACAGGCACGTTTATTCGCCTATGCCGATGCGCAGCGTTACCGTATTGGGGCGAACTACAACCAGTTACCAGTAAACTGCCCACATGCGACTAAAGCGAATCATCACCAACGTGCTGGCGCTATGGCGGGAACGCAATGCCCGTACCACGGTAGCCAAACTGGTGGTGATGCCGCGGCTAACTATGGTCCAAACAGCACTGCGGGGGCTTTAGTTGAACCGGCTAACTTTGCCGAGCCACCATTGCGTTTAGATGGTGAAGCGGCGCGTTACAGCCGTTACAATCAGGATGATTACACGCAAGCGGGTAACCTGTATCGTATCTTCAGCGAAGCAGAGAAAGCGCGCTTAGTGGAAACGATTTCTGGCTCACTGCGTCAGGCGAGTTTGGATGTACAGCAACGTATGCTGGCACACTTCCACAAGGCCGATGCGGATTACGGTCAACGGATCCAAACTGCACTCGGGTTATAAGCTTAATCAACCCATAAAAAAGGCCAGTGTTATCACTGGCCTTTTTGTTTACTTAATTTTAATCAATTAGTTAAAGCACTAGCGTTGCGACACCTAATAGGGCGAATAAAATCGCACAACCTCTATGGATCCACTTCATCGGTAGTTTTTCGGCACTAAAATGCCCTGCAATAACCACTGGGACGTTCGCCAGCAACATACCCAAAGTGGTACCTGCAACCACCATGGCTAAGGCATCGTATTTAGCGGCTAATACGACAGTCGCGATCTGGGTTTTGTCGCCCATTTCGGCAATAAAGAACAGAATAAAGGTCGCGATAAAAGGCCCCATCTTATAGAAACGGCTTTCTTCGGCGTCTACTTTATCGGGGATTAACACCCATAGCGCAATCGCAAAGAAGGAGGCGGCAACCAAGTAGCGTGCTACATCTGGGCTTACCCAGTTAATCGCCCATTGGCCAAGCCAAGCAGCGGCAAAATGGTTAAACAGGGTTGAGAGTAAAATCCCCAAGATAATCGCGGTTTTATTTTTAAATCTTGCAGCGAGTAATAGGGCAAGCAGTTGAGTTTTATCGCCAATTTCGGCGATGGCAACCGTAAAGGTTGAGGCGAGTAGCGCTTCCAAGTGTGATCCTTTAGGGGTGGTTTTTGACATAAGCACAATAGACCGTCCACCCCTAGGTGCGGTTACTGTGCTCAGGTCTTGCAGGACAAATCGATGATTTGCTGTGAACACCATGGCATGCGGCCAAGTATGTTGATGTTCACCCTGAATATCGATGGCTCGAAATCCAGTTAGCTACTCCCCCGAAGCGAGGAGGGCATTATACCCAAGTGAAACATGGTTTCAAGATTAAACTCATCGAGTCAGAGGGCAAATAATCTGACAGACGCCAATAAAATACCGCTCGACGTTTTGTAACGCATTGAATTGTAACATTTTAATTTTTGACAACGTTGTCTTTTATTGTTAGGTTAGCCCTGTCTTCATTTAAGTTACATATTGTTAACTTGAATGGAGAACCACCGTATTTGGCAAACTAATTGAAAAATTAGGACGCAAAGCCTCCGGTCTAAGGTTGTAAAGGGATGTTGAAACTAAGATAGCGGGGTTGCCTAAGAATTAAGCTGATGCTTTCAATTCTTTGAAAAATAAACGGCTTTGCTTAATGCTGTTTTGCCTAAATACCACTTTTATACCTATGCCAATCTCATCGAGAAAGGCACCCTACGGAGTACATTAAAGTGGAACATCAAACTGCTTTTTCACCAATCACAAACGCTAAACTCAAACGTCCGCAACTGGCTCGTTTAAGCCTAATTGCCTTGGCCCTAAGCGCTACGAGTGCGCTAGTTAGCCAAACGGCGTCGGCCCACGGTTATGTAGTATCGCCTGAGTCACGCTCGTACGCCTGTAAAACCGGCAGCAATTTAAACTGCGGCGCCGTTCAGTGGGAACCACAAAGTGTTGAAGGTCCATCAGGTTTTCCTGAGTCCGGCCCGGCAGACGGTAAAATTGCCAGCGCCGCCAACGGGGCGTTTTCTCCCTTGGATGAACAGAGCCCAAGTCGTTGGTCTAAGCGTGATATCAAGTCGGGTTGGAATGACTTTAGCTGGCAGTTCACCGCTAACCATGTGACCCGCAATTGGCGTTACTATTTAACTCGCCAAGGGTGGGATCAAAACCAAGCGTTGAGCCGTGCAAGTTTTGACTTAGCGCCCTTCTGTGTGGTCGATGGTGGCATGGTGCAGCCGCCTAAGTTAGTGACGCATAACTGTTATGTGCCTGAAGATAGAACCGGTTATCACGTGATTTTGGCCGTGTGGGAAGTGGGGGACACCACCAACAGTTTCTACAATGCCATCGATGTGAACTTTAGTTCAGGTGCCGTGGTGCCCGGCGAGTGGACCGATATTGGCGATATCAATCCGTCACTCGATCTTAAGGCGGGTGATAAGGTGATGACTCGGGTGTTTGACGCCAACGGTGAGCAAACTGCCAAGCAAACCCAGATAACCATTGCCGATGCCACCCAAGGCGCCAAGCAAAATTGGCCATTCCTGTTAGCCAGCGCGATTAATGCCCAGCAGCCACAACTAAAAGCAGGGCAGAAGAATGCCTCTGGAGCGATCTCGCCCGTTTATGGTAAAAATGAGATTTATGCCGCGCCAAATTCGGGTCTAGAGCGAGTGGAAGTGAGCTTTGATATTGCGCCTGCGCCGGGCAATCAGCTCGATGTCACGTCACTCGCCGATGATTACACCATTGTCGATGGCGCCGCAAAGGTGGGTTTTGATGTTAGCACTAATACCGATATGCAGGTCTCGGCTTACCTGTTTAGCCACGATGGCACGGCAGCAGGGTATGTGACGCAAGCGGTCAATAATACTAGCGCGAGTCTAGTGCTTGATGTTGTCGCGCCAAAGGCGGGCCATTATCACTTACAAGTGAAGGGCGAGCCTAAGCAAGGTGAGGTTATCCAGCAAAACTTCGATCTGTTCTTAAAAGATCAAGCTACAGCGCCCGATGCCGACTTTGTCTTCCCCGAGGGCATTAAAAACTATGTGGCGGGTACTAAAGTGCTGCAACCTAAAACCGGCAAGATCTATCAATGTAAACCTTGGCCCTACAGTGGTTATTGCATGCAATGGTCGCCAACGGCAACTGGGTTTGAACCGGGTGTCGGCGGCTCTTGGGCTATGGCCTGGACTGAGCTGTAACCCGTTAACAGGGGAATGAGGGATTGTGAGTCGTGTTAATCCGCGTTAGCGCAATCCCGTATCCCAGTTAGCGAATCGCAAAGCCAATAGATAAACCCTGCAATGCCACAGGTGTTGCAGGGTTTATTGTTTTGATAACAGATCCGCCTCGATTTTTTATCTTTTACTCACATTTCTCCATCGGATAGCCAAAGCGGCGTCATCTTTGTCTATAACTGGCTTGCCCGCTGGGATAGGCTCTGTTAATGTCCCTAGCTATCTTCTATTACGCGCGATGTCGCTGCTTTGCTAAGGCAATCACGGTTGAAATTAATGTCACTCTTCTGCAAACGATTTAGTTAGCCTCAATGGCGACTGGGTTGAAATATTCAAAAGCTATTGGGGCCAATTGATCTGCTCTTTGAGATCGGATTGGATGCTTTAAGTTTAGTGACGCTTTTCGTTTGAGATTGCTGTTGGCTTAATCACAGAGTGCGCAAGGCTTTATCCTTCAAATCTACTCAAAAAACCTTAAAAAATAATAATTAATACTTGAACAGGATAATTGTGTGAATTCAAAAATGTTAGGCTCGATAGCCATTGTCGCGGGGACCGCCATTGGCGCGGGAATGTTAGCCTTACCCTTAGCCACGGCCGCTTTAGGCATGGTGCCAGCCATTTTGCTAATGGTGGTGATTTGGGGCTTGTCAGCCTATACCTCATTGTTAATGCTTGAGATTAACCTGCGCTCTGGCATCGGTGATAACGTCCATGCCATCACGGGCAAACTCCTCGGCAAGAAAGGCCAAATGGTGCAAGGCGCCTCCTTTCTCAGTTTGCTCTTTGCTTTAACGGCGGCGTATTTGACGGGCGGCTCATCGCTGTTAGTGCTTAAAGCCAAAAATATGTTTGATCTCGTGTTAGACAACCAACTGGCTGTGGTGCTGTTTACCTTAGTGCTGGGTGGATTTGCGGCCTTAGGGGTCGCTTGGGTCGATAAAGCCTCGCGTTTCTTGTTTTCGCTGATGATTTTATTGCTGATTGTGGTCGTGCTGTTTTTATTACCCGAAGTCAGCATCTCGAGTATGGCAACCAGTGCGGTGGCCGAATCCATGACCAGCAGTTGGATGGCGGCGATTCCAGTGGTGTTTACTTCCTTCGGTTTCCACGTGTGTATCGCGACCTTAGTGCGTTATTTAGATGGCGATGCTGTGTCGCTGCGCAAAGTATTGCTAATCGGTTCAACCATTCCACTCGCTTGTTATATCTTCTGGTTATTGGTGACCTTAGGCACTGTGGGTGGCACCGAAATCAGCAGCTTTAATGGTTCTTTACCTGCGCTTATCAGTGCATTACAAGAGATTGCCCACACACCTTGGATCAGCAAATGTATTTCGCTGTTTGCGGATTTAGCCTTAATCACCTCTTTCCTTGGGGTAACCTTAAGTCTGTATGATTTTGTGGCCGAACTGACCCGCGCGAAGAAGACCTTCCTCGGCCGCGCTCAAACTTGGCTGTTAACCTTTGTGCCGCCGCTGTTATGTGCGCTTTATGTCCCCGAAGGTTTTGTTGCCGTATTAGGCTTTGCCGCCGTGCCGCTGGTGGTGATGATTATCTTCCTGCCGATCGTGATGGCACTGCGTCAGCGCCAAGCCTCGCCGCAGGGATACCAAGTGTCCGGCGGGACATTTGCTCTCGGCATCGCGGGTTTGCTAGGCGCGGTGATTATCGGCGCTCAGTTATTTGTCGCGCTGTAAGTTAAAGCCGTTTAGCGTACTGAAACGGCAGAGTTAAACCGCTAAATATGATGAATGTATTTGCTTTGTAAGCGAATTTTTCTAACTCTGTTATAGAGTGCGTGCGATATGCTAAAGTCAGGCCCAGTGCCTGACTTTTTGCTTTTTAGCGTTAACCAAAGCGGCATGTAATCCCAATAAATATAAGAAATGGCCTCGCAAGCGCTCGGCTTTCTTCACCTAAAACGGACTTAAGATAATGAAAAAATGGTTACTCTCAGTTGCCGTGGCGGCGAGTTTTGCCTCCCATGCCGATGAAGGTATGTGGCAGCCACACCAATTGCCCGCAATGGCCGATGAACTCAAAGCGAAAGGCTTAGAGATTGATGCGAAATCGATTTCCAAACTGACCGAATTCCCCATGAATGCTGTGATCAGCCTAGGTGGCTGTACGGCATCTTTTGTTTCGCCAAAAGGCTTAGTGGTGACAAACCATCACTGTGCCTATGGTTCGATTCAATACAACTCGACTCCAGAGAAAAACCTGTTACAGGACGGTTTCTTAGCTAAGACCTTTGCCGATGAATTACCCGCGGCGCCAGGTTCTCGCGTTTATGTCACCGAAGATGTGACCAACGTGACTGAGCGCGTTAACGCAGGGCTTGAAAACAAAACGGGCCGTGAGTTTTATCAAGGCGTTGAGAATCAAGAAAAAGCACTCGTTGCCGAGTGTGAAAAGGATGAAGGCTACCGCTGCCAAGTGTATAGCTTCCACGGTGGCTTAGAATACTATCTGGTAAAACAGTTAGAAATCCGCGACGTACGTTTAGTCTATAACCCTGCGGGCAGCGTTGGTAAATACGGCGGTGACGTCGATAACTGGATGTGGCCGCGCCACACGGGCGACTTTTCTTTCTACCGCGCCTATGTGTCTAAAACCGGTAAACCTGCCGAATTTAGCGCCGACAACGTGCCGTACGAGCCAAAGAGCTTCTTAAAAGTTTCGGCCAAAGGCGTGAGTGAAGGGGATTTTGTGATGGTGGCGGGTTACCCCGGCCGTACCAACAGATACCGCACCGCGAACGAAGTGCAAAATCAGTTCGAATGGGCTTACCCAGAAGGCAAGATGCTGCGCGAACGTTTTATTGAAATCATTAAAGAAACCGCGCCAGAAGGCAGCGACGAGCGCATTAAGTACGAGAGCCAAATCGCTGGCTTAGCGAACTACGCTAAAAACTTCACCTCGATGATCGAGTTTTATGGCAAATCCACCATGTTAGCCGACCGCAAGGCCCGTGAAGCCGAGCTCGCTGCATGGATTGCTAAAGACGGCAGCCGCGAAGCCAAATACGGTAAAACCTTAAGCGAATTAGACGCGCTGATCGCCAAGAGCAAAGCCCATCAAGAACGGGATATGATTTTAAGCTACATTGGCAACACTACTATGGTGCCAACGGCGACCAATCTGTACCGTTTAGCCCATGAGAAGCAACTGCCTGATATGCAACGCGAACCCGGCTTCCAAGACCGCGATATGACCCGTTTCAAGGCCAGTATGGAGCGTATCGATCGTCGTTATGCGCCAAGTGTGGATAAGGCCGTACTCTTGGATATGCTTAAACGTTATGCCGCATTACCCGAGGCGCAGCGTTTACCTGCTATGGATAAAGCCTTTGGTATCGATAAAAAGGTTAACGAAGCTAAACTTGCGAAAACCTTAGATAAAATGTACGCCAAGACCGAGCTGGGCAACAAAGATGTGCGCTTAGCTTGGATGGGCAAATCCGTTGATGATTTCAAAGCCTCTAAGGATCCTTTTATTCAATTCGCCGTGGCCATGTATGACACCAACATGAGCGAAGAGAAGAAAGAGAAAGAGTTAGATGGCGAGCTGATGAAAGTGCGTCCGCAGTATATGGATGCCATCATCGCCTATAACCGTGAGCAAGGTAAGCCAGTGTACGCCGATGCGAACTCTAGCCTACGCGTGACCGTTGGCCATGTTAAAGGTTATGAACCTAAAGATGGTTTAGTGGCTAAGCCTTTTACTCGCCTCGAAGGCATAGTGCAAAAAGACACTGGCGTTGACCCATTTGATGCGCCGAAAAAGCAGTTAGAGCTTATCAAGCAGAAGCAATACGGTGATTTCTATGTGAAAGCCATCGATTCTGTGCCGGTAAACTTCCTGTCGACCTTAGACACCACGGGCGGTAACTCAGGCTCTCCAACCCTAAACGGACGTGCCGAATTAGTCGGTTTACTGTTCGATGGCGTGTATGAAAGCATCATCGGTGACTGGGCGTACGACGACAATATCAACCGCTCAATCCAAGTCGATAGCCGTTATATGCTGTGGGTGATGAAGTATTTAGATAATGCCGACAACCTATTAGCCGAGATGGAAATCGTTAAGTAATCCATCACCGTATCGCACAGGTGCGGCGAATATGATTGCGAAGTTGCTTATGTCATATGATTTACGGGATAAATAGCTAGCAATTGCAAGATAAGAAGAAAGCGATAAATCCACAGGATTTATCGCTTTTTTGTTTTTGGAGGTTTGAATAGGGTTAGTGTGAACTTGTGTTAAAGCCTCAAGCTTCTATTGGTGAGTGATTCGTGGTATTGGCTTGTTTACGGTTTAGTGCCGAAAACTTTAAGAATGAATTTCTGAAGGGATGCTTGTATACCGCACTCTTTAAGCTATGGCTTATAGGCGAGCCATGGCATTCACTCAACGACGCGCAGCAAGTCCATCCGTGGATGCTCGACCGCCCCGTCCATGGGGCGGACGGTCGTCTCGCTAATCACCATGGTTCTCCTGTTTAACATCGGTGTGGCCTGTTTGTTTTAAAGAAGATAGTGACTCGTTTTGGGACAAAAGCGTGTCAGGACATCGGCTGCATCAGGTGAATTTCGAATAAAAAATTATATGGCTTAACGCCCTGTACAAACGCGAGCAACTTGTTGCGAGTCGAGTCGCGAAGCGGCGTTTTGATGGCGATGGTTATATGCACGTATTACTAATTAATGCATTTTGCTTTTTAATTTCACTAGCATTTTTTTCTGTTTCTGCAATTGCTAAGTCAATTTTAGCTTTTTTACATTTATCAGATAGCTCTTTACTAGCTAAGTAACTCTGATCCTTTTGAAACTGAGCCATGCCTTCTACACCGTTATATTGATCTCTATCTACGGGGTTTCTATCTTTTTGATAAGGTGGTGGTTGAGTTGCACCACAAGCTGATAACAAAACTATCAGCGAAACTGGAATTAATTTATTGAACAATGCTTGTACTCCTTGTGTATATAACGTCAAGCACATGGGCGCCGCGTAGCGGCGTCCCAGCAACACATTTATGTGTTGCGAATGATGCGCGTTGTTATGCATTTGATGCCCAAGGTAACGAAAAATTTTTTAAATTAAACCCATCAAGGTTCTTGACTTGCCTAGCTCTCAAAACAATACCTAATACCGCACTTTTATATTGTTCGGGAAAATCAATAAGAAATTCAAGTTCGGCGGATCTCAGCTTGATTGCTTGCTCAAACAAATGTTCATATTCACGCTCGGCAACATAAGTAAAACATTGCTTTGCAAGACTGCAATTTCCAAGAATTGAATTCAATATCCCGGCATAGTAGTAATGCCAAACACTTTTTCTATTTTCCGGAAAGTCAGTAAATACTTTTACAAAATATGATAAGTCAGAGCAATTTATCTCCATTTCCGTCGCACATTCCGCGGCTTCTTTTGTCATACTGTCGACTTTACTCTGAAAATCAGGATCGTCATTAGCACTCGCAAATCCTTGAATCCTAGTTGAAGTATGCATTTGCCAAGCATTGTATTCATACAAAAGCGTACTTGCACTCACATTAATATAGGTGCCACTAGACCACTGGCTAGGTTGAAATTCGACTAGAATTGCCCACCAACCTTTGTCCTTAATCCAAAGCCTTGATTTGCCTATTCTTTTGTAGCCAAGTGGCTTCAAATGCTGTATTGCCTTTTCGGCTATAATTTTATTGTGATCCATAGTAAACCTTGCATAACGTATTTAGCAGCGGCGCGTTTGGCGTCCGCTGGCTAAACTGGTTAGCTGACTGACGCGAGATTGGCGCATTATCGCGGCTGATTTTTAAAACACACCGATGTTTTTGCACGTTACCGCCAAAGTGTTGTTAAACCAACACAACGAGTAGGGCACAGATAAACACCGAATTTAAACCATTTTTATCGGGCGTTAAACGCTCGATATTTGAATAGAAAGCTAACATTTTATTAGTGCACATGCGCGTTTACCTTGTTAGACCAGTAAAAACGCGCACGGTTAACTATCTGTATGCAAAGAACTTATCAGCTTTCTGCCAAATACACCATCTGGGAAAACGCGCATGCGCGTTTTCCAAACCTATTAACTAAAAGTTAGCCACTATAGTTATTTGATTTTATAGTATTTTATTTGCTGTAGATGGAGTTAATGCGCACTGATATTGTCTTAAAATCACTCCAAAGTATCTAAATTTAAATATGACTGTATAGCCATACATTATTAGCCGCTTCACGGTAGGGCCAATATTGGTAAATAGAAGAGAATTTGTATGGCAGAAGGAGTGGGAATTTTAGATTGAGATAACGAGCCGAAACACAGAATGGGGCATTAGCTTTTTTGCCAAATGAACAGTGCAATGGCCGTCAAAATTGCCATTATTGCAACAGTGACCGTTGGCGACATGGCCGCTCTTTCACATCCATTTGAACGCGGCATTTACACTTCCATGTGTTGCAGATGCCACCGTCGAGCCTATAGGGATACTTCTTGTAAAATAAAAGGACGGCGTGTCACTGGGGAAACAATGACAATTAATCCTACACACCTGACGACAAACTTATCTCGCTTTGGGGCAATAGCTTTTAGTAAGATGAACTGTGACCGTTGGCGGCATATAAATCTCCTTGTTCAATGCTGAACCAAGCATGGTTGGAGGTTAGTGCCTGCTATAAAAAGCTGGATATCTCAGTATTTAACTTCAGTGTTTCCCGTATTTCCCTTTCAATAAAAAGTATTACTTTTATACGGGTTAATACCTAGATAAATATTTTTATCGTATTATCCCGTGACTATTTTTATCTATTTAATTGCTTCGCGAGAGCTAGATTCCCCCACAGAAAAGGATTTTTTATGGGACATAAAACGTTATCGAGTGCTGTATTTTTGGCTGTGACCTGCGGTGTCGCTACTTTTGCGGTAAATGCTGAATCACTGTTTACTCCCTTCCCGGATTCTAAATCGCATGAAGAAAAGCGCATCCACTTTACGCCCTTTGAGCTTATCACCGCAGTGGATGGTGGCAAGTTCACTCTGTTGCCTGTATCAGGCAAATTGACTCGACAAAGCGTTGAGTTGCCTGAGGGGTATAGTCCCGAGCATGTGATCAATAACTATCTGGCACAGCTTAAAAAACTAAATGCTGAAGTGTTATTTAGCTGTCAGGCCGCCACCTGCGGTGATGGTCAAGCCATGCAAACTCAGCTAAAGCCACTCAAAAGTGTGAATGCCGATTATCACAGTGCTTATGCGGCGGCAAAACTGAAAGGTACTCGCGGTGAGGTTTACACCAGTATCTATGTCGTCAATCGGGAGGATAGATACACCTACCTGCAGGTCGATATCCTCGACGCTATCCCTGAGCCGCTGGATTTGATACAAGCGAATGGTGACTTTTTACAGCAGGCGCCGAAGCAAATTGAGATTAAAGATAGGCGTAGTGACGATGCTCAAGGCGCGACCGACCATCCTTTATTAGGGCGCATGCCCGGCAGTTATATTACCAGTCACAAACAAACTAACTTTACCCAAGTGCCTGTATTGGTGGGGATCTCGGGCGCAGATTATCAAACCAAACCGCTGGACGCCAAGCTTACCCAAATAACTTATCACATGCCTGAAAGCTACTCGTTGTTTGAAATCAACAGCAATTATGCCGCAGCAGCACAAAGGCTGCAGGCTGAGCGGGTGTTCCACTGTAAAGGTACGGCCTGCGGCGACGATGATAATCTGATCAATGCCATCAAATTAATCAAGGACGATAAAGAGGACGAATGGCAGGAGTATCAGCTGTTTAAGCTGAGTCACGCCAAGGGCGATGTTTACTTCGATATCTATTCCCAAGGATATTTCGATGGCACACCTGCCGATACTACGCTCAGGGTAATGGAACTTTCTACACTGAAGGATGATCGTGTGGCGATTGACCTCGATGCCTTGAGCGATGCGATTAGCCAAACAGGCAAAGCGACGTTAGAGGGATTGTTGTTTGATTATGACAGTGAGCGTATGTTGCCTGAGTCTAAGCCAGTTCTTGAGGTTCTCGCGAGCTATCTTAAGCAGAACCCCACGCTGAGTTTCTATGTGGTCGGACATACCGATGACAAGGGGGAGCGGAGTTACAATCAAAGCCTGTCGGAGCGCCGCGCCGCAGCAGTGATTAAGCAGTTGAGTGACGGATTTCAAATTCCGTCGGCCCAATTAACCGCCCACGGAAACGGGGAATACAGCCCTGTGGCCAGTAACACGAATGATGCCGGACAAAAGTTGAATCGCAGAGTGGAGTTAGTGCTTCGTTCCGATAAAAAGTAGCTCAATTTCAACAGTTTGAAAGACTACTTTGGCTTCATCAACAACGCCTGAGTCATCTCAGGCGTTTCTATCTTCATCGGCGTTTATTGGCAGATATTGTTCACGCAGGCATTGTCTCAAATTGAGGTTAACTGCTTGAATGCATTCACCACTTATCCTCACTAAATCGTTACTGCGGCTTTAAGTGCCGTAACTTCCTCTGGGCTGAGCGGCCGCATCGCTCCTTCGGCTAATGACTCTAGGGTTAATGTCATTAACGCGACGCGTTGTAAGTCAATCACCTTATAACCTAAGGCGTTGGACATGCGCCGAATTTGGCGATTTAACCCTTGGGTGAGCACAATTTCAAAACGGTCTGCACTTAACCGTGTGACTTGGCAGGGGAGTGTGTGTACCTCTTTGTATTGCACGCCGTTGGCCATTTGTTCGATAAAGGTATCGTTAAAGGGCCTATCGAGTTGCACATGGTAGGTTTTACTGTGGGCAAAACTAGGGTGCATCAGTTTATGGGTGAGTTCGCCATCGTTGGTGAGCAGCAATAAGCCACGGGAATCCTTATCTAATCTGCCCACTGGGTAGAGTCTTGGCGCAGTTGGCAGCAAATGCAGCAAACTGGATTTATCGGCGTCTAACAAACGGCAATCTGTGCCTATGGCTTTATTGAAGATCCAATAGTTGAGCGCTTCGGCGCCCGATATGGGCTTTTCATCTAAGCAGAGGCTATCAAGACATTGGCCGTCAGTATCGAAATGCACTACATCGGTATGCTTGGCTATCTTGCCATTGAGGCTGATGCGTCCAGCCTCAATCAAGCGGCAGGCTTCACGGCGTGAACTAATGCCGCATTGGGCAAGGTATTTGGCGAGACGCATAAATGACTAAGCTAAAACGGGTGATGGACTTGGGCGCGATAATACAGGATTTTGGATAAACGGCGCATGGCAAATGCAAGGCTTAAGCACCAAATAATATTGAGGTTTGTTTGCAGCCACATATTGGCGGCGACAAAACAGAAGTGATTGCCTGTCTCGCAGGGCGGGAAATCTAGCTGGCTCCAATCCAGTTGTAAGCTCAGGCTAACGGCACTGATAAAGCTTAATAAGCTTAAGTAAAACAAGGGTCTTGGGCAGATAAGTTTAGGCACGATTCCCGCGATAATCACCAAGGCATGCAGGGTTAGCGTGCTTAACAGATAACTCGTCGAAACCAGCCTGTGCATGGTTAAAAAGTTAATCGGAAAAATACCCATCAAAATCACCGAGGTGCCAACCCAGGCGCCGGTGAGCGCAATATATTGGCTAAAGGTGTCGAGTTTAAGTAAGTAGAGCCCAGCCATAGAGATCAACATACAAATCCCTGCGGCTAATAATCCAAGGTTAAACACATAGGCGAGGGGCGAGTTGATATAGTCACCGAGAAAATCGGCACGCATAAATAGGGCGGGAGTGCCCACGATTTGATATTCGCCGTAGAGTGCGATGATAACCCCGGTGGCACTCAGCAGCGCCGCGCCTACAATCAACCAAGTGATCAGGCGATGTAAGTCGTAAAAACTGGGTTCATGCTGCGGATTCATATTGTGATGGATGCATTTTGTGGTGAATGACTATGCCGTAAATTAAGCTTCATACCGCGCGAATAACCCGCTGTAACTTGCCTGAATCCGAAACTGATGGCAAGTCTCGGCCTGATTTGATCTTTCGGCTGATAAAAACAAAGGGAGCTAATAGCTCCCTTGGTGTTATCGATAATCAAATAAGGTTAGTGACGCTTACGGAAAATCACAATCGCAATCGCAACAGCGGCTAGGATCATGCAGTACCAAGCGTGGGAGACGGCCGCCAGCGGTGTGATGCTAAAGGTTGAGGCGATCAGCAGTGCTTGGGCGCCATAGGGAATTAATCCTTGGATAATACAGGCAAAGATATCGAGTACACTGGCCGCGCGCTTGGGGCTAACACCGTGTTTTTCAGCCAGATCTTTAGCAATATCACCGGTCACAACGATAGATACTGTGTTGTTAGCAACGCAGCTGTTGGTGACGGCCACAATCCCTGCCATGCCTAATTCGGCCGCGCGGCATGAGGCTTCACCTTGAGCTTTTGAGAAACGGGTGATGAGCTTTTCAATCTGCTTGCTTACAAAGGCTAAACCACCTTGTTGCTGCATCAGTGCGGCTAAACCACCGACTAGCATCGACAGGATGAAGATTTCCTGCATATTGCTAAAGCCCGCGTAGATATCCTTACCAAATTGGATAACGCCATAGTCCATGGTGAGGAATCCCGCCGTGCCCGCCAGCAAAATGCCTAAGGTCAAAACGACGAACACGTTTAACCCTGCGACTGCTAATACCAGAATCGTCAGGTAAGGAATCACCTTAATAAAATCAATTTCTTGAGCGGCTAGATCGGCTTGGCCTTGGCCTGCAATCACAAAGGCGATAAAGGTCAACAGTGAAGCTGGGATCGCAAAAATCAGGTTCTCGCGGAATTTATCTTTCATATCACAGCCTTGAGTACGAGTGGCCGCAATAGTGGTATCCGAAATAATTGAGAGGTTATCGCCAAACAGTGCGCCAGACATCACGGCGCCCGCCATCAGGGCATAATCAATTTGTGCCTGATCGGCAACGCCTAAGGCGATAGGCGCCACGGCGGCGATAGTGCCCATAGAGGTACCCATTGCGGTGGCAATAAAGGCGGCAATCACAAAAAAGCCGGGCAGTAATAGGTTTGAAGGAATAAGGGATAAACCTAAGGCAACGGTCGCATCGACACCACCAGTGGCTTTCGCTACCGCAGCAAAACCGCCGGCTAGCAAGTAAATCAAACACATAGCAATAATATTGCTGTGGCCAATACCGCCGATAAAGGTATCAATCGCTTGATTGAGTTTTTGTTTTGATAATACCAAGGCCAGAATAATGGCTGGCAGAATGGCAATCACACTCGGTAATTGATAGAAGGCAAAGTCTACACCTTGGCTTTGGAAATAGACGCCTGCGCCAATAAACAGACTTAAAAAAACGAATAAGGGTAACAGGGCAATAAAGGATGCCGGGCTACTCGGTGCAGTGGTTTGGGCTGATTGACTCAATGTAATGTCTCTTTTACTCGGCGGGTTGTCCGCGGGATCCTTGGCAGTCGAACTCGCTTAAAATCTATGCCGCTTTGGCATCATATCCTAGCAACTTGGTGCCAAGCATATTGGATTGCCATTTTGCTGTCAATCTAGACGTCTAGATGTTTTTACTTCCGTTGTGATCTGTTCGTTAAAAAGAGGTTTAAATCGTGGTGGATAGCCATTTTAGACCTTATTAATCAATCTATTACCTATAGCACTTTTTTCGAAAAGATACAGGGCATGAAAGCTGTATAGGGGGTGACCTGTAACAAATGCCATGGTGAGTATAGCCTTTAGGCAGAAATGTGCCGATTTAGGCTTTTAACCGATTGCATAGCAAAAAAATATTAATTCAACATTAATTTGTAACATCATGTTTTAACTGAAATATCCTTATTATTGGGTACGTTATCTAATAAAACACTAATGATAATGATTTGCGTTGTTTTTGTTGCTCTACTAGAATCGCCTCCCAATTATGTTAATAACTCTTTGGAGCTTTGTTTAAATGCGCACATTTTCTCGTCATCGCCTGAGTTTAGTCGCTGCCTCTGTGTTAACACTTGGCATCTGCCACACTGCCACTGCAGGTGAAGATTTATTTGGTTATGTCAAAGGCGCCGAGGCTATGCCTAAAGAAGCCATTGAACTCTATCAAAAAGTGACGTTGCGTAACGACAAAGGCCAAGGTACTTACCGCGGCATTAATTACGAGACTGAGCTGGAATACGGTGTGACCGACAAGTTTGCGGTATCGGGTTCGGCTAAGTTTATGTCTTTAGATACCAGCGGCTTAATCATCGATGGTTACCTACCGAAAGAGAAAAACATTGGTTTTGCCACCTCTGGTGCTGAAGTCGGCTTAAGCTACATGTTTTTAAGCCCTGCTAAGGATGATATTGGTCTGTCTATGACCGCCTCCTTAGACTATGACTGGATTGATGTGCACTCTGGTCAAGACAAAGATACTCTGTCACTCGATTTAGGCCTACAGACTCAAAAGTACATGCTCGAAGGCGAGTTAATTTGGGTTGGCAACCTTGGCATGGAATCGACCTATGCTGACCGGGCACCAATTGCCAATTTGCCTGAAGACTTTGACTGGTCAACCGATCCAGAGATGGAACTGGAGCTGAAAATGGGCACTGGCCTGAGCTACCGTTTCGCCCCTAACTGGTTTATCAGTGCCGAAGTGTTATTCGAAACCGAATTTGAGACCGAGATTGGTCAAGAGCGTTGGTCATTCTTCGCCGGTCCCTCATTACATTACGGCAGTGCCGATTGGTGGGCGACTCTCACTTGGTTACCCCAGTTAAGTGGTGGCGGTGAGCAGTACGAAGGTCAAAAGGATACTAGCTTGCATCTGATTGAAAAAACGGAACAAGAAGTCAGATTAAAAGTGGCATTTAACTTCTAGTTTGTACTTTACTCATAGGCAGGGCAGCGTTGCTCTGCCTGCGATGAATCAAGGTTTTGTTTTAAAACTAGGTATTGAAATGGCGCATACATATCTGAATAGCTTGTGGTTTATGCCAATGGTCGTCGTGGCCGCCCCTGCATTTTCTGCGGATTATTTAACAGTGGCCCAAGCGCAGGCGTTGATTTTTGATAAGGCAGCAGTATTTAGTGAGCGACCAACCTTACTGAGCTCCGATGCGAAAGATCAGATCAAAGATTTATCGGGCGTTCGCCAACGCCAAGATCAGCAACCTATCTGGAAAGTTGAAAAGGACGGTCAGTTTCTCGGTTGGTTTGTGGTGGATGATGTTGTCGGTAAACATGAGTATATTACCTACGCTATCGGCATTAGTCCGCAGGGCGAAGTGCTCGGGTTAGAGGTGCTCAGTTACCGTGAAACCCACGGCGGTCAAGTGCGTGAAGCTAGTTGGCGCGATCAGTTCCACGGTAAAACCCTCAAAGATCCCTTTAAACTCGATGAGGATGTCAGCAATATTAGTGGGGCCACATTAAGTTGCCGTAATTTACTCGATGGCGTAAAACGGTTACTTGTAATCCATCAACTCTTTTTGTCGCAGTCAGTCGCATAGTGATACGTAGAGCCAAACCCTTACTCGGGACCTTAGTCGAAATTGCCGCTGAGTCCGTTGCCGAGCACAATGCTCATCCTTCATTAGATGAGTCTGCCCTTCAAGCCGCTATAACAGCGGCTTTTTCGCGTGTGGCCCATATTGGCCGCTTACTCAGTTTTCACCAGCAGGATAGTGAGCTGAATTTACTGAATCGCCAGCCGGGGCAGTGGATAGCCTTAAGTCCTGATAGCCTGAGGGTGTTGAAGCTTGCTAAATGGTTTGGGCGAGCCAGTGACAACCTATTCAACTGCACTGTGGGCGGTGAGATGATGTCCCGCGGCGCTTTGCCCGCTTATCTTGGAATGCCGCTGTTGTTGCAGGGGGATTGGCGAGACATTGAGATCCAAGCGGATAAAGCCAGATTGGCTCGCCCACTGATTTTGACCTTAGATGGCATCGCTAAAGGCTATGCGGTCGATATGGCGGTCAGCGAGCTGCGCCGTGCGGGCGTGTGCGGTGGCTGGGTGAATGCGGGTGGCGATTTAAAAGTGTTTGGTAGCGCTTCATTAAATGTGTTGTGCCGTGGGCCGAATGGATTGAGTCAAAAGATCAACGTCAGCAATACCGCCTTTGCCAGTTCGCGGGTTTCCCAGCAGTTAAGCCACGATTACCCCGCGTTATTGTTACCGACGGGTAATTTAGACGAGCAGCAGTGTGCCAGCGACCAAGAAAGGGTTGTGAGTGTGCGGGCACCGTTTGCCTGGCGCGCCGATGCGTTAACCAAGGTGGCGGGATACCTTGACGATGCCACCGCCGCGACAAAAATTCAGCAGTTGGGTGGCGATTTAGTCAATTTCGCGCCCTAAGATGTGTCGATAAAGCTTTGCATTATTCTTTAGTATTTTTAACGATATAAATAAAAATGAAAAAATTAAGTGGTTATCCCAATTGGTTTTTCTGGTTGATCATTCTTGCCATCACAGTAACGGGCCTTACAGGCTTATTTATGCTGCCTTGGGTGATGGAGTTTAAACTGCAGTGGGATGTGGATTTTGGCTTGAGCGGGGATCTGCGTTTACCCGCGGTTGTGATGCATGTGCTACTCGGCTGGTTGATGCTCATCTTGCTGGGCGCACTGTGGCATAGCCATATCCGTGCAGGCTGGCGTAAAAAGCTTAACCATAAGAGTGGATTAGTGATGTCACTCAGTCTGTTGGCGCTGGTATTAACGGGCGTTGGGTTGTATTACTTAAGCTCAGAATCGGCACAGTTAGCCGCGAGTTTATTGCACACTTTTTTAGGGCTATTACTCTGTGGCGGCTTTGGCTGGCATTACTGGCACGGCCGGCAAATTCGGCAGCAATCCTTAACGCGTCAGCGTATCCTCTAATCCATAAAAAAGAGTGCCTAGGCACTCTTTTTTATCTGTCTTTGAGCGACGCAAAGTCAGGGACATCTGGGCGCGTTACTCGCCTTAAGCGACTTTAAAGCGTGACACTTCTTTTTGCAGATTGCTGCAAATGGTTTGGGTGTTGACGACGATTTGCTGAGTCTCTTGGATAACGGTATTGCAGTAGCGGGTCTTGTCAGACAACTCGGTCAAGTTACGATTGATTTCTTCGGTTACATGGGTTTGCTCTTCGGTGGCCGTAGCGGTTTGTGTCGACATCTCACTGACCTTAGAGGTGGAGTTCAGGATCTCATCTAAGGCATCCTGTGTCTGGCTGGCGAGGGTCACGGTCGAGCTCGTGAGGCTGGCGCCCGATTCAATGCTCTTAACCGCATCATTTACACCCCGTTGTAACTCTTCAATCATACGCTGAATATCTTGAGTCGAGGTTTCGGTGCGGCTCGCCAGTGTGCGCACCTCATCGGCAACCACCGCAAAGCCGCGCCCTTGCTCACCCGCACGGGCCGCCTCAATGGCGGCGTTGAGGGCGAGTAGGTTAGTTTGCTCTGCAATCGAGCGGATAACATCCAATACCGAGGCGATATTGGCGGAATTTACTGAGAGTTTTTCGATAACCGCCACGGCTTGTTTCACCGACTCCGACAGTTGCTGAATATGGTTAACCGACTGGGTAAGGATATTTTTACCTTCGATGGTTTGGTCGTTGACCTTAGTGATTTCGGTGGCGGTATGCAGGGCGTTGCTGGCCACCTCTCGCACCGCAGCGCTCATCTCATTCACCGCCGTGACTATGGTATCGACAAACTGTTCCTGCTCGTAACTGATGCCTATGGTGGTGGTTGATTTTGTCGCGAGATTTTCAACGGTTTGGCTGACATCCTTGGTTTGGCTGATAATCGCGATAACCATTTGCTGCAATTGAGCCACGAACAAGTTAAAGGCATTGGCCAGCTCACCAATTTCATCTTGACGGGTGATGGGGATTCGTTGGGTTAAGTTTCCGTCGCCATCGACAATATCGTTGATCCTGTCGGTAATATCGCGGATCGCATTGACTATGATTTTGGGACCAAAGTAGGCAATCACGAGGGCGACTATCGCGACTAAGGTGGCTATGGTGACCGAAATTTGGGTTTGCGTGGTGGCTTGCTCAGAGGCCTGTAAATCCAGTTCTTTAACGCGGTTATCGGCGGCTTCACCGGCGGCGTTGTAGATACTCCTTAAGGCCTTAAACTCTTTTTTAGATTTGTTTTCATGGAGTTGTCTTGCCAGTTCAAAGTCATTGTTTTTCACTGCATTGATCACTTCCGATGAGGCTTGATACCAGAGTGAAAATTGTGCCTCAAAACCGCTGGTGGACTTGATAACTTCTAAATGGTCTTGCAGATAATTTTTAAATTCCCCCATGCGATCGCGCGCTTGGTCGACGTTTTCCTGCCAGTTGTCTATCTCACCCTTGCGGTTCTCGCTGCTGAGCTCGGGCCTAAGCAGTACTTCTTCACTCAATTGGGCCTGATAGAGATCGCGGTCGGCGTTGAGAATGGCCGAAATTGCCGGATTAAATCGTTGGCTAAACTCCTGCATTTGCTTAAGGGTGGTGCGGTTTTGCATCGCATCCGTCACGGCCATCACAATTAAAGCTGTGGCCATAATGGCAAACATCAGCGAAAACTTGACTCTAATGCTATTAAACATGGGACTCTCCATAACTCTCTGACAAAACGACTTATTAAATAGCTTAGTCGCTATTTGGTTGTTTGCAGCAGCCTGCGAAAAGTCTGTATTAGAAGCGATGATAAAAAACGCCCCAAGGTTTTGGGGCGGCGAGTTAAGCGAGTTATTCGGTGCAGGCGATAGGCGCTGGTGTTTTCGGTTTAGGTTTTACCTGCACTAACATCACCCCAAAGATGACCATAGCACCTCCTATATAGTGATAAATCGCTAAGGTTTCATTCAGAATGATCGCCGCTAAGATTGCCGCGAGGATCGGCAGCAAATTGAAGAAAATGCTGGTGCGCTCGGCCCCTAACTTGCTGATGCCATTAATCCAGGCCCAAGGTGCGATGAGTGAGGCCCCCAGAGCGGCATAGAGTATTAACGGTGCGGCTTGGCTGCTAATGGCTGTACTTGGCGCGCTAAACAGCAGCGGGATTAACATCAACACCGCGATAAGCCCTTGAATATACACTGACTCCCACGTCGATATCGGCAATTGCCAGCGTTTAAGCAATACCCCATAAAGTGCGTACACAAAGGCGCTGATGAGTAATAGTAAATCCCCTTGGGTCACGCCGATGGCAAGATTGGCCATATCGCCGTGGCTTAACATAAACACTAAGCCCAAGAGCGAAATCACTGTGCCACCAAAGACCAGAGGCGTCAGCCTTTGTTTAAGTAGTGGCACGGCCAAGAACAAGCTCACCATAGGCACCAGCGAGTTGATTAGGGCCATATTGGTCGCAGTTGTGGTTGCCGCCGCAAAATAAGCCAGGCTTTGGTTTAATACCATGCCTAAGGCGGCCAAGGTGGCGAGTTTGGGCAGTAATGGTGCAATCGTTTTACGCTTACGCCAGACGGGTTTTAGCATAAAAGGTGTTAATACTAGCATGGCAAAAAACCAGCGATAAAAGGCTATCGCTTCGGGGGCGATGATCCCAAAGGAGAGTTTGTTAACAATGGCGTTGCCCGCCCAAATCACGACGGCGAGCAGGGGAAATAAATACAGCATAGGTCAGTCTTAATTGGCGTGTTGACGGGGTTAGGCGAAGGTGCATAAACCCGATGTCATAGGTTGGCTGCTATTATCGTGGGTCTTTTATGATATAAATATCGCTTAAAAGACAATGTCAGTTCGTCGGCGGACAATCCTTTTTAAGTTTCAGCGTTCGCTTCGAATTTGCCAGCCTATTTTCGGAGGTCTGATGCGTCCCGTTTATCATCCGCTCAAGGCAGAACAAGCGCCTGTTGCCGACATTTTCTTCAATTATGAAGCGTTTCTCCCTAATACCATCACCCCAAAACACAGTCACACTTGGGGGCAGTTGCAGCTGATCAGCGGCGGTATTATGGAGCTGCATGCCGCAGGACAGCGATTTTTATCACCTTCCCAATATGCGATTTGGGTACCAGCTGGGATTGAACATGAGAGCTTTACTCGCCGCAGTATCCATTATTGCTCGATGAATATAGTAGCTAGTCGTGCGGGGGCTTTTCCGAATGAAACCTGCCTGCTGGCGATCACGCCCATCGCTCTGGCGATAGTGAACGACCTGAGGGAGCGGCAAATAAGAGTGGCCGAGAGCGATGCGGATAAACGTCTAGTTGAAGTGTTAATCGATCAGTTGATTTTAGGTCAGGCACAGCCGCAATTTTTACCCTCGAGTGGCGATAAATTATTACAGCCCATTTTGCAGCAACTCGAACTCGATCCCGCCAGCCAAAAGAGCCTTAAGAGTTGGGCAAGCGAGCTGCATACCACAGAGCGTACTCTGGCTCGGCGATGCCAAGACAGCCTTGGGATGAGTTTTACCGAGCTGCGGCAGCGACATAAGTTTATTTATTCGTTACAGCTATTGCGTGAGGGATTGGCAATCAAGGAGGTGGCGTTGACCTTGGGCTATAACCAAACCTCACCTTATATAGTGATGTTTAAAAAATATGCCCAATATTCGCCTGAGCAATATCGCCGACAATTGGGATAAAAAAGAGGGCGTGATAATTACCACGCCCTCTTGCTCATAAAGAGAGGATTTAAGGGATTTTTTACACAGGGATTAATCGGAGTTTTTCTGTCGATTCCGTTTATCCTGACGCTTCTCTTTTAAGGTTTTCATCGGCGGTTTTTTCGCTTTTTCTTTACTCATGACAATGACTCCTAACTGAACCTAAACTCAGCAAAGTGATACTTAGTAAAGTGAAACTTCATAAAATGAGACTATCGACTGTAGCGCCGCATTCTTACCGATAGTGTCGTTAATATTACCCGTCGGCAAAATTAATTCATGAAAAAGCAAATGAGCCAGATAAATAAACTTATACCTCTTGATGGTTTTTACATAAGCGCTGCCATACTCGGTAAATATCCAAGAGGTCTTAGCCTTGGCTCATCGGCCTTTATTTGTGTCGCGGCCTGTTAAAGACTTCAAAATAGCGCTCTCCCTATTTTCTTTATGCCAATGCTAGATGCCGCCGCAAATAGCGACCTAAAAGCATGCTGCCACTGAAATTTGAACATGCTTTATGCTGATAAAACTATTTTTACCGTTAATTTATTTTTTGCTGAGGGTGATGTCTTTCACCATAAATAATACGGGTTTACCTAGAATATTGACTTCGGCATATTCGCCCTTAGTGCGCCCGAGTAAGCTGACGCCGAGATCGGAGATCACCGAATAACGCCCCGCTCTGGGTTTGTGCCTTGGCGGATACACCAGCTCGATACGGTATTCCTGCTGGTCCTGTTGGTTAACCAGTAAAATTTCTCGACCAACTGTCACTTTATCTTGGGTTTCTTCACTCTTAAGTTGATCCAGTTTTGCGATCACCGCAGCTAATGAAGTCGGGCGCAGTGAGGCATTAAAACTGTTTTGCAGGTAATAGGTTTCAGTTTTCAACATAAAAGACTGAAATAGATTGCTAAAAAAAGAATAAAACATAACTACCTCAAAATATGAGCTAGATAACTGCCGTGCCCCAAAATAAAAATGGAAGCGATAAATTAAAATATGGGAATTCGATGCCGAGTGCGAGTGGCACTCGGCTTAAACTGGACATTTAAGTGAAAGGCGTACAAAGCGGGCTAAATAATGAGGCTTATTTAGCGTAAAAGGCGATGATTCAAATGTGATAGATGAAAATGCATTGTTTAACATGTTGCTACATCTCCATATCAAATTAAGGCTAAATTAATCATCCAATTGGGTTGATGATTAATGACTAATAAACTGTCCATACCATAGGCCAACTGGAAAAATAAAGCAACCCATGTTTTGACTCGAAACTCTTTATTTCTGGAATGACGTTTCCCTATTAAATAAAAATATTCGCTTAATAATAGGCGATATTTTTAGGCTATTATTAGCACATAAATTGATTAACTCGCCTGAATGTTAAACCGCTAAGTCGTTAGCCCTGCACCTTGTAGGATGATTTTAAGGCAGAGGGAGACCAACAGTAAGCAACTGACGCTGGTGCACCAAATCAGCAGTAACCAGCCGAGTCGTTTGGGGAGCGATGAAGTTTGAGTCGTCATAGCAATCTCCTAAGTGTGTGTTGCTGGCAGCCGAGTCGATATCGGCTGCATGAAGTCGTTTTAGTGATAACCCGCATCCTTGGTGACTTTGCCGCGAAACACGTAATAGCTCCAAAAGGTGTAGGCCAAGATCAAGGGGATAATCATCAGTGCGCCGATGAGCATAAAGCCTAAGCTGCTCTCAGGTGCGGCCGCCTGCCATAGGCTGATCGTTGGCGGAATAATATGTGGCCAGATGCTGATACCTAAGCCACTAAAGCCTAAGAAGATTAACACGAGCGTCAGCAAGAAGGGGCGATAGTCATCCTCAGAATTTAAGGCGCGGATAAGTGCCTTAGTGCAGAGCAATACCAGCAGAGGTACAGGCGCAAAATAGAATAAATTCGGCAGACTAAACCAGCGCAGGGCAATGTTGGGTTGTACGAAGGGCGTCCATAAACTGACAATTCCTATGGTCATCAGCAGGCAAATCGCGAGGACTTTAGCAAGCTGCTGCATAGTCGTTTTGAGTGTGCCGGTGCATTTCTTCACTAACCAAGTTGCGCCAAGTAGCGCGTAGGCCAGCATCAGCCCAAAACCACAGAAGAGTGAGAAGGGCGATAACCAATCGAAGCTGCTACCGCTGAACCTTTGTCCATCTACCGAAATACCCGAGATAAATGCGCCGAGCACTACGCCTTGGGCAAAGGTGGCAATAATCGAGCCGAACATAAAGGCTTTGTCCCAAAAGGGTTTGGTTTCTGCGCTGGATTTAAACCTGAATTCAAAGGCGACGCCGCGAAAAATCAACGCGAGCAGCATGATCAGCAAGGGAATGGTCAGGGCTTCGAGCACTATGGCGTAGGCGAGGGGAAAGGCGCCGAGCAGGCTCGCACCACCGAGTACCAGCCAAGTCTCGTTACCATCCCATACTGGCGCGACGGTGTTGACCATTACATCCCTATCCTCTTCATCATGGATGAAGGGAAATAAGATGCCGATGCCCAGATCGAAGCCATCCATCACTATATACATGAGTGTGGCAAAGATGATGATCCCAAACCAAATCAGGGGTAAGTCGAATTCCATGTTGTGCCTTTAAATGGGTTGATTAATCGATTGATATGCTAAAAAGTCGGATTTGTTATCCATGGTGCTCAATCCCTTGCGTTACAGGCCCTTTACTGATGAGCCGCATCATGTAGCGATATCCCACGCCAAAAATGCCGAAGTAACAGATAACAAACATCATCAGGCTGAGGCTTAAATGGGCCACACTGTGGGACGAAACCGCATCTTGAGTACGCATTAACCCTTGGATAACCCAAGGTTGGCGGCCAAGTTCAGTGGTAAACCAGCCCGCGAGGGTCGCGATTAATCCCGCGGGACCTAACAGCAGTACCAGGCGCAGGAACAGGTGATTGCTGTATAGCGTCTGCTTGCGTCTAAGGTAGAGGCTCCACACGCCCGCCAAAATCATCAGCACGCCTAAGCCCACCATCACCCTAAAACTCCAAAACACTAAGGGCACATTGGGCCAATCCTCGGCAGGAAACTCAGTGAGTGCTGGCACTTGCTTGGTTATATCGTGTTTTAAAATCAGACTGGCTAATCCTGGAATTTCCAAACTGAAGTGATTGGTTTGCTTATCCATATCGGGCATGGCGAATAAGATGAGCGGCGTGGGCTCATCCCCTTCATTACGCCAGTGGCCTTCCATCGCCGCGATTTTTACTGGTTGATACTCAAGGGTATTTAGCCCGTGAAAGTCACCAATCACTGCTTGCAGCGGTGCAACAATCAATGCCATCCACATGGCCATGGAGAGCATTTTACGAATCGCGGGAGTATCCTTGCCTTTGAGTAAATGCCACGCGGCGGAGGCGCCAACAAAGAAGGCCGAGGAGAGAAAGGCGGCAACCGTCATATGGGTTAAACGGTAGGGAAATGAAGGATTAAACACGATTTGCCACCAGTCGGTGGGGACGACTCGGTTATCAATGATTTCAAAACCCTGAGGTGTGTGCATCCAACTATTGGAGGCGAGGATCCAAAAGGTTGAAATCACAGTGCCCATGGCCACCATGCAAGTCGCAAAAAAGTGCAGCTTTTTGCCAACCTTATTTTGCCCAAACAGCATCACCCCAAGAAATCCCGCCTCGAGGAAAAATGCTGTCAGCACTTCATAGGTCAACAAGGGGCCAGTTACGCTGCCCGCAAAGGCCGAAAAACCACTCCAGTGGGTGCCAAATTGGTAGGCCATCACTATGCCTGAGACCACGCCCATGCCGAAGTTGATGGCAAAAATTTTGACCCAGAATTGATAAAGCTGCTGATAAATCTGATTGTTTGTCTTCAACCAGAGCCCTTCTAACACGGCTAAATAGGTGGCTAACCCAATAGTGATTGCGGGAAAGATAATGTGAAAAGAAACGGTAAAAGCGAATTGGATCCTCGCGAGTACGGTGGCATCAAAATCAAACATAGTGTCCTCAGGAGTGCAGCAAAGGGATGTGTAAATGCAAGTCGCTCAGCGCCTCGGATTCGTACCGCTGATGGCTTGTGTGCTATTAGACCATGGGGTAATCTGGCTATAACAGATACAGAATTGACTGAGTTAGCTATAACAGATGTCTAAGTACCAACAGTTAGCGCAGGATCTCAAAAACCGAATTACTCAAGGTGTCTGGCAGGCGGGGGATAAATTGCCCTCATTGCGGCAAACTGTGGCGGATTCGGGGCTGAGTTTAATGACTGTGCTGAACGCCTATCAGTTGCTCGAAAGCCAAGGCGTGATATTGGCGCAGGCAAAATCGGGTTACATAGTGGCGCCTCAGCCCGAAGCCTTTCGTTATCCAGAGACTCAACGACAGATCTATTTCTCCGATAAGGTCGATATTAACGAGTTTGTATTTAACGTATTACAGGCATCGAAACAGGCGGGGATTGTGCCCTTTGGCTCAGCATTTCCCGACCCCAGTTTATTTCCACAGCAAGCCTTGGCGCGCTCGTTGGTCAAGGTCACTCGGCAGATGTCACCGTCGTTTGCAGCCGATAATCTTCCCCCCGGTAATGCTGGGTTACGCAAGGCGATTTCCCAACGTTATGCCAAGTTAGGTATGAGCGTGGCGCCCGATGAAATTTTAATTACCTCGGGGGCGATGGAGGCGCTGAACTTGAGCTTAGCGGCCTTGGCTCAGGCGGGGGATTGGGTCGTGATTGAATCGCCTGCCTTTTATGGTGCGATGCAAGCCATTGAACGCCTCAAACTGAGGGCGATTGCGGTCGCGACGGATCCCCGCGAAGGGATTGATCTTAATGCTTTGGCTGAAGTGCTTAAGACCTATCCCGTCAAAGCTTGTTGGTTGATGAGTCTGCATCAAAACCCCTTAGGCTGTAGTTTATCGGAACAGAAAAAACAGGCTATTTATCAACTGCTTTGTGAGCATAACGTCAGTCTGATTGAAGATGATGTGTATCAGGAGCTTTATGTCGGTTCGAGTGCACCTAGGCCGATTAAAGCCTTAGATACTCAAGGCTGTGTTTTGCATTGTGGTTCCTTTTCTAAATCCTTGATTGCGGGATATCGAGTCGGTTGGGTTGCCGCGGGGAGCCATGCCCCGCAATTGCAACGCTTGCAATTAATGTCGACCCTCTCAACCAGTGCGCCTATGCAACTGGCCATCGCCGATTTTATTCAGTCGCCCCAATATGAGCGTCATTTAAAGCGCTTACGTAACACCTTAGCGGATCGCAAATTTGCCATGTATCAGTTGCTGCGGGCTCACTTGCCGGAGTCCGTGAGTGTGAACTTTGAGCCGGGCGGTTATTTCCTCTGGTTGGCGTTGCCTGCCCATATGGATGCGACGCAGATATATCATAGCGCGCTTGAGCGAGGGATCAGTATCGCGCCGGGGAATCTCTTTAGTAATCAAGCAGAGTTTCGCCATTTTATGCGCATTAATGCCTCCTACGATTGCTCACCCGAGTTAGTGCGTGCGGTAAAAGCGCTCGCGCAGATCCTAGAGCACTCCCCGAATTAATAGGCCAAAGTGTCAGCCGTTGCGTCAATTTTAATGGCGATTTAAAAAGTTTTAGACTTCTAGATGTCTATCTGTTAGCTTGAGTGCAGTGCACAAATCTTGTGCGATTAGAGCATGGGTTAGCATAACGCTCCCCCTCAATTTGACTTGGGGAGTGGCTATGTTTTGAGAACAGTTTAGGGAACTGTTTTTGGAGTTGTTCGGGGAATTTATTGGGGAAGGACACAAAGATGAAACTTGAATCACTGGCGTTACACCACGGATATGAATCAGAGGCGACCACGAAAGCCGCTGCGGTACCTATTTATCAAACCACTTCCTACACCTTCGATGATACCCAACATGGTGCTGATTTATTTGACTTAAAAGTCGCAGGCAATATCTATACGCGGATTATGAACCCGACGACCAGTGTGCTCGAGCAGCGACTTGCGGCTATTGAAGGCGGCATAGGCGCGCTGGCTCTTGCCTCGGGAATGGCGGCCATTACCTACGCCATTCAAGCCCTTACTCAAGTGGGGGACAATATTGTCAGTACCAGTCAGCTCTACGGCGGCACTTATAATCTGTTTGCCCATACGCTGCCGCGCCAAGGGGTAGAGGTACGGATGGCGGCCTTCGATGACTTTGAAGAGCTTGATGCCTTAATCGATGCTAAGACCAAGGCGTTATTCTGTGAGTCCATCGGTAACCCTGCCGGCAATATTGTCGATCTTAAGCGTTTAGCCGAGATAGCCCATAAACACGGCGTGCCTTTAATCGTCGATAACACTGTTGCCACCCCTGTTTTATGTCGTCCGTTTGAACATGGCGCCGATATCGTTATCCATTCGTTGACCAAGTACATTGGCGGCCACGGTACAACGATTGGCGGCGTGATTATTGACTCGGGCAAGTTCGATTGGGTAGCGAACAAAGAACGCTTTGCTCTGCTCAATCAAGCCGATCCTTCCTACCATGGTGTGGTGTATACCGAGGCCTTTGGTGCCGCAGCCTTTATTGGACGTTGCCGCGTGGTGCCGCTGCGTAATACTGGGGCGGCGCTTTCACCCCACAGTGCTTTTTTGCTGCTACAAGGGCTGGAAACCTTGAGCCTACGTATGGAGCGTCACTGCTCGAATGCCTTGGCCTTGGCCGAATATTTGATACTGCATCCTTCGGTCAGTTGGGTGAATTACGGCGCCTTGCCGAGTAGTCCTTATCGTGAGAATTGCCAAAAAATCACCGGTGGTAAAGCCTCTGGGATTATCAGCTTCGGGATTAAGGCGGCGACTCCCGAGGAGGGGAAAATCGCTGGCGGCAAGTTTATCGACGCGCTGCAGATGATTTTACGCTTAGTGAACATTGGTGATGCCAAATCGCTGGCTTGCCATCCCGCCAGTACCACCCACAGACAACTAGATGCAAACGAGCTTGCCAGAGCAGGAGTGTCTGAGGACTTAATTCGAATCTCCGTTGGCATTGAACATATCGACGATATTATTGCCGATGTGGCGCAGGCGCTGGAAAAAGCCTTGGCTTAAATTAGTAGATTGATTATTAGAATGAAAAAGGCCGCTAATGTTAGCGGCCTTTTACTTTACAAAACTGACGACTTATTAGTTTGCTTCTTGTAGGCGATTACGCGCCTTTTGATAGAAGTAAGATACGGTCAGTAAGATCACCCCAATCACCATAAAGGCGATAACCTTTTGCACTAGCTCGAAGGATGCCATATCCAGCAATAACACTTTCAGTGTGGCTAAGGTAAAGAGTCCGGCGGCGAGGCGGATCATATCCGCATGCTGGGGTTTTAAGCTGATAAACATCAACACGCTGCCATGCACGACGAGCAAAATGGCGCTGAGTGGCGCGGCAATCATATTATCGAACGCATAACTCCAGGTGAGATAACTCAGCGCGAGCAATCCATGCCAGCCCCATTTGAGCCATTGCAGCGGTAAGAAGCGCTGATGCAAACGAATAGCGACGCCGCGGCGTAAGATAAGTAGCGCGAGCAGTGCTAATGCCATCAATTCACAGAGGATCAATAACACGTTATCCAGATCGAGTCTTAGCGACAACTCAAAATGCAGCATTATTGGCAGCAGCGCTAGCCCCAGACAAAGCCCGTAGGCCAAGCTGTAGCTTGAGCGCACTGCAGCTTGGATTTCGATGGCTAAGTGCGCCATTAATCCTGTTTGCACTGAGCCATGTTTGATGCGTCTTTGGAGCAAGAGGGCAAAGTAGCCACTTAATGCTAAAGCTGTCATCGACCATGCCACTACATCGACGCGATTAAATCCATAGACCAATACGGCCAGCACTAGCGCGAAATAATAAGGGCTAAGTTGCCATTGCAGGATAAGCAGTGATGTCCAGGGCTTAGCAAGCTTGCGATAACGCAGCAGTACAAAGCCCATGGCTAGGGCGCCAATTAGCAGTGCGATAAGTCCTTGCCAAACTTCAAATAGGCACAAGCTGGCGGTGGTGAGGATCGCTAGCCAAGTCAAAATCTTGGTTTCAATCTCAAGGGCTTTATGCTTGATAACATAGGCAAGGGCGAGGCTGAACAAGCTGCTGAGCCAGAGTGCAACCGCGGTAAACTCCCAATAACTGCGCATCACCTTAGGCAATAAGAGCAGCGGCAGCAGCAGATAACAGCCGAGTTGTATCTGCTTGGCGGCCTGGGCGAACAGCGAGCTTGGGTAATGCTTACGATACCAATAGTGGGCCAGCAGCAGGGCGGCGAATAATTCAATGCGTGCCAGCTTTGCCATCAGTGGCTGCGCACTAAAGCTCAGGCTGCCAGTGAGGGTCACGCCTTCAACCACAGAAAACAAGAGCGGCAGTAGCAAGAGCCAAGCGGCAAACTCGCTGACCATCAACTTGTCTTTACCACTTAAATACAACAGCAACAGACTCACGAGCGGGATGATGGCGAGGTAATAATCGCTGCTGACAAGGTAAGCCGCCAGCAAAAGGGTCGCCATATAAAAGCCGCTGAGTAATTCTTTGAATAAATAACTCAGTAGCCGTTCGAGCCGCGACAGTGGTAACTCATCACTCTGGATTTGGCGGATAACAAAGAGCAGGGCCGCCGCGCTTAAGGCTAACGCGAGCAGCGGGAACCCAAGCGCCGCTACTGGCGCTTGCTCGCCAAGTCCGAGCAGGGAAAAACCTGTCAGCATCGCATATACATTGAGAACCAGCCCTGTTAGCAATAACACATAGGCTTCGGCGCGCACCGAAATCAGCTTCTCCTTTAGGCCAATCCACAGCAGGAGCAATGCTTCGAGAATGAGCACTAACCCCAGGAAATCATGGCTTAAGAGATAAAGAGTGGCAAAGGCGGCAAAACTGCCGCCGAAAACTAATAAGAGGCTGCTCTGGGACGGGGCGAGTCGAGACTTGAGCTTTACGTATAAGCCCGCACAGATGAGTGCGTTGGCAATAAATATCTCCCCTGCAAATGGCGTAAATTGGGTGAGTTCGAAGATAACAAAGGCCAGTAGGGCTATCGGCAGAACTAGGGCTCTATGGCTGAGTGAGGTCGTTGAAGGATTCACCATAAACCCAAATAGACCATAGATATAAAACAGTGCGTTAATGCTCACTAGGGCGAGCACTGCTGCGCCGCCCCATTGAGTGAGCGGTAAATCGACAAAATAGCTGAAGGCTTCGATGCAGGCGATATGCAGGAAGGCGGTGATTTCCAGCAGTAATGGCCAGTGTAATTTACGGCTTTGGGCGAGGGCGCCAGCACCTATCAGTAGCAGATAGGGAATATACAGTAGCGGCGCATAGCTTTGGGATAACAACATTATAGGTGCCATCGAGCCGCCGACTAAAGCAATCACGGCAATGACCTTGGCATCGAGTCGCATCGACAGGCCATAGCCCGCTAAGGTAATCAATAGCAGCAGGATAAAGCTGGCACTGCTTGGGATAATCTCAAAGTAGGGGCCAATAAAATAGGCGCAGAGGTAGTTTAGGATAAGGCCTAATCCGACAATCCCAGAGCCAAAGTCGGCCATGCCCGCCCTTTTTTGGCGGATAAAAATCCCGCCCGCAATAATCGCATTGGCGCAGCCAAAACCCAGCAGGGCTTTGCCGAGTTCGGAAAACCAATGGTTGATTGAATATTGCAGTAGATAACCAAAGCCTAGGGTGAGTGTGATGATGCCCGCAACCGTCATCAAAAACACTGGGCCTAGACCCTTGGCTTGATAATGTTGATAGAAATCTTTGACCTGTTCAGTGATGGCCGCAAATGGCGCCATAATGACGGCAACGCTTTGGGATAATAAGGTCTCTAATTGGCTTGCGGCCTGCACGCCCACTTCAAGTCCGGCTTGCTGAGGAAAGGCCTTATCTTGCTGCAAATCATCCTGCTGCGAATCCACTGGTGAATGCACGGCTTTTGAGGGAGCCTTAGCATGGCGCTGCCAAGGATCGTCTTGCCAAGGATTTGCCTCGGGCATTTGTGGCTGGATATGGGGAGCCATTTCTTCAGATTGCTGCGAGGCGCGCTCATCCCTTGAATCAATCGTCGTCCCGAATGGCGCGGTGATATCGTCCGTGCTGGTGGATGTGGTGGTGAGAGTGGCATTGTCTTGCTGCTCAAGCTGAAGACTGATGCTATCGAGCTTGGCCGAGAATTCTGCCAGTTGGCGGCTGAGTGAAGATTGCTGCGACAGATGCTGCAGTTTTAACTGCGCCAATTCTGCCTTGAGTTGGTCAACGTCATCCTTTAACGGCATCTCAATATCCTAAATATGCTTTCCATATCCATGGGGCATAAAAGTCTAAGTGACTCACTTCTATGCTTTTACTGTGAAAGATTGTACTGACAACTAGGCATAACGGCTAGTAAAAGCCGTTAACCAGTATGTGCGAATGCGAAAGTGGAGGAGATGAGGCAAAGATAGCGCAATGATTTTGCCCTATCTTTGCTGAGCTAGAGCGGTTATTTCTGCGCTTGCAAGATCACAAATTTGCCGTTGGAGGCGACTGTGGTGCAGTTTTTAAATAAACGCTGCAATTTGACGTGGTAAGCCAAGTGGCGATTACCCACTATATGTAAAATGCCGCCATTTTTGAGTCGGCGACGTGCGTCTAAAAACATCTGCCAAGCAATGTGATCGGTAATCGCCTCGCCCTGATGGAAGGGCGGATTGCAGAGTACTAAATCGGGTTCTACTCCATCGGGTAAATGGGTCATGCAATCATCCCAATGGAAATGGCCTTTATCTGCGGGGAGTTGGTTGTTTGCCCAGTTGGCTTTTGCCGAGGCCACCGCCATTTCGGAATCATCAATAAAATGGATATCGGCATTAGGGTATAACTGGGCCGCGCGCAGACCGAGCACACCATTGCCGCAACCTAGGTCGACAATCGTTTTAAAGTCGCCCTGAGGGAGATTATCCAACATAATGCGCGCGCCGATATCGAGTTTATTGGCGGCAAACACATTGCTTAAATTACTGATGTGGAGGTTGAATTCGGGAATATCCCAAGTGACTTCCTTCGGTAAGGCACGTGGTTTGCCATCGCTAATACAGGTGATGACGCGGGTTTTCTTCCAAGCGAGGCTGGCGCTCGCTGGCCCTAAGTATTTTGCAAATACTTCCAATAAGCTCGCGTTGATAGACTTGGCTTTTGCGCCAACCAACACTTTGCAGCCCGCGGGCAACACTTGGGACAAGCGCATCAGCTGGTGGGCAAAGTAAGTGAGGTTTTTAGGTAGCTTCATCAATACGAGAGCGAGATCGCCTGGTAAGGCATCGCGACTGGTAAACCTGGTTAGGTTATCCATAGGCAACTGATTGCGATGATGATTTTGCTCTGCACCTAAAAAACTGGTTCTGGCATCGATTTCGACATTCAGCGGCCAATCGGGATTAAGTCGCGATAGGGCGCAGCTTAAGGCGCCAAAGCTGTCGTTGATAATGGCCGTTGGCACCGCGGTTTGTCCGCCTTCGACTAGGGTGTTAATCAAATGCTCGTCTGCCGCATCCCAAGCTTGGAGATTGGATTCCTGCGAAGCGGGGTAGCGAAAGAGTTCAAGCTCAATCCCTGCCACTGAAAATTGTGTCGTCATCTTTGTGCTAAGCCAATAAAAACGGTGCGAATAAAAACGCTGCCATTAAAACAGCGCCAATTAAATAAGGCGCAGATTATCGCAGATTTCCCCTTATCGTGCGATGCTTGCCTGAGTTTGTATATCCGCTCGCGCATTTATGGGTGATTGGATGGGGCAATCACAGTCCTCAGTGGTATAAGGTGCTGTATGAAACAAGTCGATTTAGGACTCGAACTAGAGGTCAATCTTGACGCTGATAGCGGCATCTCTTGCGTCCATCATCAAGGTGCGGCACAAGTCGAGCCGCCTATCACCTTAGTTAGGGATTATTTGAATGTGGCACAGCAGAATGCCCTACTCAAGGAGGCCGAGTCTTACCCATTGAGTCGCCCACAAATTCAAGTGTTTGGTGAATATCATGCCATTCCAAGGCAGCAGGTTTGGTATGGCGATGCGGGATGCGACTATTTATATTCGGGGCTATTTATTCGTGCTCTGCCTTGGCCTAAGTATTTGCAAAAATTGCGTGACAAGTTGCAGCGGGACTTTAGCCTTGGCAGCAATGGTGTGTTAGTGAATCGCTATGCAGATGGTCAAGATTGCATGGGCGCCCACAGCGATGATGAGCCCGAGATTGTAAGCGGCAATGATATTGCCTCTATCAGCCTTGGCGCCTCGCGGGATTTTGTGATTAAACATAAACACAGCAAAGTGAAATACACTATTAGTTTGCATAGCGGTGATTTACTCATTATGCACTGGCCAATGCAGCAAGATTGGTTGCACAGTGTGCCTAAGCGCTTAAAGGTTAAAGCACCTCGCTGGAACTACACCTTTAGGCAATTGATTGTTAATTATCATGGCTGATTGAAAGGCAAATCATTTCATACTGTTACTAAATTGGCTCAGTTTAGAGCCACAAAGCTGACGTTGAAATTTGATCTTTTGTACTTGAAGCAGTACTCTGCGGCCACTGGATTTTCCCATGTTGAGATTTGAATATGTCCAATACCCATGCGCAGGGCACAGTGGCACAGACCATTGATCAGAAGCTGACTGAAAGCTTTTCGCCAACTCATTTAGAAGTCCTTAACGAAAGTCACCGTCACCATGTTCCGCCTAATTCAGAGACTCACTTTAAAGTGGTTGTCGTCAGTGATGAATTTGATGGGCTTCGTTTGCTCGCCCGCCATCGTTTGGTAAATAACTGTTTAGCCAACGAGTTAGCTAATGGTGTGCATGCACTTTCTATCCATACCTTCACTCAGAGTGAGTGGGCTAAGGATGTTGAAGTGCCTAAAACGCCAAATTGCCGCGGTTAATTCGGCCACCGAACTTTATAAAAGCCACGTTATCAACGTGGCTTTTTTGTTTTAGGTCAAATAGACGACAATATGCGGTTTCCCTGTTGAATTTTCTGTGTTAACAATATGTTCTATTTTGTACTGAATTAGTGCTCACTGTTTATAGTGAATGGAATGTAAGTCGTAAGCATCTAAACAAGAGTGCTTTACATCAGCCGATACTTAAGAGCGCTAATTTTCATACTGTTAACTAACTTCGCATTCAGGGAGAGTGTTCGATGCGTCATTTGGGGTGCCTAATCTTTACGGTATTGCTTATTGGTCTCGGTGGGTGTAATCCCGCGCCCCAGCATATCGAGCAGACTGCAGCACCTCATGCCGATGCGACTCCCGTTAAAGATGTTATCGAGTGGCGTTTAGCCACGTCTTGGCCGAAAAATTTCGCAGGTTTAGGTATGGCACCTGAGCGTTTTGCCAAGCTGGTGAACGAGATGTCCCACGGCCGCTTACAAATTCATGTGTACGGTGCGGGAGAATTAATGCCCGCCTTTGCGGTGTTCGACGGGGTGAGCCAAGGTAAAATTCAAATGGCCCACGCCGCCTCCTATTATTGGAAGGGGAAAGCGCCCGCCTCGCAGTTTTTTTCTTCGATCCCCTTTGGCATGACGGCCCAAGAGATGAACGGCTGGCTGCATTATGGCGGCGGCATGGCATTGTGGGAAGAAGTCTATCGCCCCTTTGGCATCATTCCATTAGCGGGTGGTAATACTGGGATGCAGATGGGCGGTTGGTTTAATAAACCTATTAATAGCATTGCCGATTTTAAAGGCTTGAAGATCCGTATGCCGGGCTTGGGGGGCGAAGTGCTCAAGCGTGTCGGTGCTGTACCCGTCAATATGGCGGGCAGGGAGCTTTATGGCGCTTTGCAAACGGGGTCTATCGATGCGGCTGAGTGGGTTGGGCCTGTGAATGACCTCGCCTTTGGTTTACATAAAGTCGCCAAATATTACTATTACCCCGGTTGGCACGAGCCTGGTTCCAATATGGAGTTTTTGATTAATAAGGGTGCGTTCGAGAGTCTTCCCCAAGATTTACAAGCCATAGTCAAAGGCGCGGCGCGTGCTATCAATCAAGATATGTTGGACGAATACACCACGCGTAACGTGACCGCCCTTGAAACCTTAGTAAAAGACGAAGGTGTGGTGCTGAAGGCATTCCCGCCAGAGGTGCTTAGCGAGCTTGAACGTATTTCACAGCAGGTCATTGAAGAACAGGCGGAGCAGGATCCTATGATGCGCAAAGTGTACCGCGCTTACCATGCGTATGAGCAAGGGGTGCGTGAGTATCATAAGATTTCTGAGGATGCTTACAGCCAGCAGCGTCAGCACTAATGCTGCTAATTTGAACAAAATGTTCATATTAGCGTCTGATTGATATGAGATGATTTCATCTTACATTATCTTGTTATCGACCGAATCCATTTGGTGTTATGCTTGCGCCCATAAACCGATAGCGGTTGTATCGCCCTAAGAATTTGGAGAGCCCTATGCCATTACTTGATAGCTTTACCGTTGACCATACACGGATGAATGCGCCAGCTGTGCGCGTTGCCAAACATATGAGTACCCCCAAAGGCGATGCCATTACCGTATTCGATCTGCGTTTTTGTGCACCGAATAAAGATATCCTCAGCGAGCGCGGTATCCATACCCTAGAGCATTTGTTTGCGGGCTTTATGCGTGATCATCTTAATGGCAGCGATGTTGAAATTATTGATATTTCACCAATGGGATGCCGCACTGGTTTCTACATGAGCCTGATTGGTGAGCCTAGCGAGCGCCAAGTGGCCGATGCATGGCTTGCCTCTATGGAAGATGTGCTCAAAGTGGTTGAGCAATCTGAAATTCCTGAGCTTAATGAGTATCAATGTGGCACTTATCAGATGCACTCGTTAGAACAAGCCCAAGATATTGCCCGTAACATTATCGCCGCAGGCGTGAGTGTTAACCGCAACGACGACTTAAAACTCAGCGATGAGATCTTAGGTCAACTCTAAGCTTTGCTGGGCTAGCGCATTCTGCGCTAGCGAGGTTCAAAGTGTTAGCGTCAAGAAAGCGACATTCGTCGCTTTTTTTTTCGAGTAAATTCAGCTATTTTACAAAATAACAACAAAAACGCCGTACGCTAACAAACACTTTTGGGAGCTTGGTATGTCCAGTCGCTACTTTGTGATGTCGCTGACCGCACTTGCGGTTTCCTGTGTTTACCCTAATACACTTAATGCAAATCCGCTCCATTCTCAGACGCTCGATCTGATTGAACTCAATAACCAGTATCACTCCAGTGATGATGGGATGCAGTTGAGTTACTTAAACAGCCTAACCTTATTGCGAGCCGACCACAGCGGAAACAGTGCGAATATCAGTATGCGCTCCGCCAGCCAAGGCGTAGCTGTGATGCAAGATAGGGTGTATTTCTCACCCGCGCCATATTCGGCGCCGCAGTTGCAGTTACTGCCCAACCTTTTACTACAGCAAAATGTCACGAGTACACCACTGGCAAATATGACGGTAGGCGGGCAGGGGGCCTTTGGGGTAGTGAATTACCAGAGTCTTGAAATTGCCGACCAACCTCAGTCTGGTAGTTTTCAGGTTGAAGGTGCAACGGATTCCGACTTCAATGCCGGCATGACTTGGGGCGTTAAGCAAAAGGAATATGGAGCCTTATTCGCGGCGAATTATCTTCAAGAACAAGGTGATGCCAATTTTTTCAACGGCAATGATGCCGACAGAAAAAAAACTGACCTGCTGTTTAAGGTCAACGCCGCCAGTTTGCTCGGGGCTCGTAGTCCGCAGCAAACAGAATTTACTTACCAATTTATCGATGATGACAGTTATCGCTCGCAACTTGGTATCACGGCAGCGGACTGGCAACAGGATCCCTTACTCTTATATTCGGCAACGGCACAAGATAAGCACCAGGGACGGCAGCACAAGTATCAGCTATCACACCAACTGGATTTAGGCGGCAGTAGTAAAGTGAGCACTGACTTCTACTATCAGTCCTATTCACAACAACTGAACCAACTTGGCTTGTTTAATGGGCAAGAGATTGACGCCGCAACGCTTGCGGACATCGCCGCCTTTGACCGTGCGCCAACCGCGGATGTTAATGATGTCGCTCTGCTCATCCAAGACAACGATTACAGCGCCTTTGGCGCCCAGACCCAAGCCATAAACCAATACGGCGAACATCAAATTATTTACAGCGCTCGTTATCATACGGATAAGGCCGAAATGCACTTTGGCGAGCAAACCGCGTTATGGCAAGCGGATAGAAGTCTGATGGCTGATGAGTCAAATGCCCTGTTCGCTTATACCGATGATGCCACTGCACTGACGTCGGCCATCGATTCGTTATTCCGCTGGCAAGGTATGCAAATCAAGTTAGGGCTTACTTACGAGCATGTGAGTGTTAATCGTGAAGTGAAGCAAGCGTTCGCGGGGCTGGATGAAGCGGATTTCTCCGATAGTGATTGGATGCCGCAATTAGGTGTTCTCTATGATGCGGGCGATTGGCGTTTTAGTACCGATATCCGTCGTGCTTGGACTGCGGCAAGCGCGGGGAATACCACCCAAGAGGCTCAGGTGTCGCTCCATTATCAAGTGAGTGCCCAATATGCGCGTGAAGGGATAAAAGCGGATTTACGGGCTTATGTGCAAAAGTTCGACAATTTGCATGTGGATTGCGATAGCTATTCGATGTGCGCCGATGAACGCTTGTTAACCCAAGAGAATATTCCCGATGTGCTCACCTATGGTGTAGAACTTGGCCTTGGCTATCGCTGGGATCTGGGTGGGGTAGAGCTACCCTTAGGGCTAAATTATCAATATCTTAGCGCCGAGTATCAAACCAGCACTTGTACCGATGTCCAAGGCTGTGTTCTAGAGGGAGAGAGATTGGCTTGGTTACCCGAACATCAATTGCAATTGAGTGCGGGGGTTAACTATGGCGAATATCAACTAAATCTTGAGGCGGCCTATCAATCGGAGCGGAATTTCAGCCAATTTGGTAGCGAACTGCAACAGGTTTCGGGCCAATGGCGGGTCGATTTAGCGGCAAACTATGATTTTGATAAACACCATAGGTTGTATATTCGCGTCGAAAACCTACTCGATGAGTCCTTAGTCACCACAGCATCAAATAGCGGAATTCGGTCTGAAAATGGACGGATCAGCTATTTGGGTTATCAATGGCGTTTTTAAACTGAATTAAATCTTGTTTAAAGATTATTCAACGAGAAAGCGAAATGGTCGTGTTAAGCCTCGCCATAAAGAGGTATCGACCTTTCGCTAAATTATTTCTTTTAAAATTAATGTTATAGTATTTGACGACCGTAATATTTTCTCTTTCTGAGCCCTCACTCGGTCGGAAGGTGAACGCTGTAGCGCATGATTCTTTTAAATCCTTATTTGAGGTTTGAAATCACCTATAATTTTCGTGGCGATGCCACGGCAATTGGGGTAAAATGCGCGCGACCAGCGTGATTGCGATCGCATTTCTGTGATAAATCTGCGCTAGCTCAATGCAGTAGGTTTTGTTTAAAACCTCAGTATTTAGCAGGAACGCGGCGCATTGTCTTTCCTTCAAAACGTAGTGCTTGTGGATATGATTACAATTAAGAAAGGATTGGAACTGCCTATAGCAGGCGGACCAGAGCAAGTTATCCATAATGGCCCAGCCATTAAACATGTAGCTACTTTGGGTGAAGAGTATATTGGCTTACGTCCAACGATGAAGATCAAAGTGGGCGATAAAGTACAAAAAGGTCAGGTGATTTTCGAAGATAAGAAAAATCCTGGCGTAAAATATACGGCTTTAGCCAGTGGTACTATATTAGACATTAACCGGGGCGCCCAGCGTGTGCTGCAGTCTGTTGTTATTCAAGTAGAAGGGAACGAAAGCGTTGCCTTTGCTAAGTATGACGCCACTGCTCTCGATACGCTAGACTCGCAACTGGTCCGTGACAACCTGATCGAATCAGGCTTATGGACTGCATTGCGTACACGTCCTTTCAGCAAAGTGCCTGCCGTGGATTCTTCTGCCGCTGGTATTTTCGTCACCGCGATTGATACGCAACCCCATGCCGCCGATCCTGTTGTAGTGATCCGTGAGCATAAAGAAGATTTTGCTAATGGTCTTAAGGTCTTAGCAAGACTTACCGAAGGTAAAGTTTACCTTTGTAAAGCGCCTGGCGCCGATATTCCTGCCGCTAATGCCCAAGTTGAAGAATTTGCCGGTGTTCACCCTGCGGGTCTTGTTGGTACTCATATCCATTTCCTACTTCCTGCTTCTGCAAAACGTACTGTTTGGCATGTCGGTTACCAAGATGTAATAGCCATTGGTCAGCTATTTACTACCGGTCAACTGAATACCGAACGTGTGATCGCAATTGCCGGTCCTAAAGCGGCTAAGCCACGTCTGGTTCGCACTGTTTTAGGTGCAAGCATGACTGAACTGACCGCGGGCGAAACCTTAGACGGTAACGTACGTGTTGTTTCAGGCTCTGTGCTGAATGGCCGTACTGCTGTAGGTCCTCAAGGATATTTAGGTCGTTACCACGCGCAGGTGAGTCTGTTAGAAGAAGGCACTGAAAAAGAATTCTTTGGTTGGGTGTTACCAGGCTCAAACAAATACTCTATTACCCGTGCATTCCTTGGCCACTTAAGCGCTTCTCGTCTGTTCAACATGACAACGAGCACAGGTGGTTCAGACCGCGCTATGGTGCCAATCGGCAACTACGAGCGTGTAATGCCATTGGATATTCTTCCTACTATGTTGTTGCGTGACCTGATCTCAGGTGACTTTGACGGTGCTGCCACTTTAGGCGCGTTAGAGTTGGATGAAGAAGATCTCGCACTGTGTACGTTCGTATGTCCAGGCAAATATGACTACGGTTCATATCTGCGTGACTGTTTAGATACGATCGAGAGGGAAGGCTAATGAGCTTGAAAGATTTTTTCGAACGTATTGAACCCGACTTTGAAAAAGGCGGTAAATACGAAAAGTTTTATGCCCTCTTTGAAGCGGCATACACCATTTTTTATACGCCAGGTAAAGTGAACAAGGGTAAAACCCACGTTCGCGACAACATCGACCTGAAACGTATGATGATCACGGTTTGGGCCTGTGCCTTCCCAGCGATGTTCGTGGGTATGTACAACGTCGGTCTGCAAGCTCAACTTGCGTTAATCGCGGGTTTTGCAACGCCTGACGTGTGGCAAGTGAGCCTGTTCGGCATGTTCGGTACCGAACTGACCGCCAACTCTGGCTGGCCAGCACTGATGTGGTACGGCGCCTGTTTCTTCCTACCTATCTACGCGGTGACCTTCGCCGTCGGTGGTATTTGGGAAGTGCTGTTTGCCGCTATCCGTGGCCACGAAGTTAACGAAGGTTTCTTCGTTACCTCTATCCTGTTCGCATTAACCCTGCCAGCAACTATCCCATTGTGGATGGTGGCCTTAGGTATCACCTTCGGTGTGGTTGTGGCTAAAGAAGTGTTCGGTGGTACGGGTCGTAACTTCTTAAACCCAGCATTAGCAGGTCGTGCCTTCCTGTTCTTCGCTTACCCACTGAACATGTCTGGTGACACTTCATGGGTTGTGGCTGACGGTTACTCTGGTGCAACGGCTCTGAGCCAAGCGGCAGCGGGTACCTTAGATTACACATTCAACCAAAACTGGTGGGATGCGTTCTTCGGTTTCATCCCTGGCTCTGTGGGTGAAGTATCGACTCTGGCGATTTTGTTAGGTGGTCTGGTTATCATCTATACCCGTATCGCTTCATGGCGCATCGTTGGCGGCGTGATGGTCGGTATGATTGCTATCTCTACACTGTTAAATGTGATCGGTAGCGACACTAACCCAATGTTTGCAATGCCTTGGTACTGGCACTTAGTGTTAGGTGGTTTTGCATTTGGCATGATGTTTATGGCGACTGACCCAGTGTCTGCGTCATTCACTAACCAAGCTAAATGGGCATACGGTATCTTGATTGGTGCAATGGCTGTGTTTATCCGCGTGATTAACCCTGCATTCCCAGAAGGCATGATGTTAGCGATTCTGTTTGCTAACTTGTTCGCGCCATTGTTCGACCACTTCGTGGTTCAGGCAAATATCAAGCGGAGGATTGCTCGTGGCTAGTAATAAAGATTCGTTCGGCAGAACGTTATTTATCGTCGTTGGCTTATGTCTAATTTGTGCGATATTCGTGTCGACTGCGGCAGTATTACTGCGCCCAACTCAAGCAGAAAACAAGCTGCTTGATAAGCAAAAGTACATCCTCGAAGCTGCGGGTCTGATTGACACGAAAGCGGGCAAAGTAACCAAAGCTCAGATTTTGGATACTTACGGCAAGCACATCGAAGCTAAGTTAGTTAACTTAAAAACTGGTGATTGGGTTGAAGGTGTTGATGCCAACACATTCGATCAACGCAAAGCGTCTCGCGATGTGAAAACCTCATTTGTACCTGAAAACGACATCGCTTCGGTTAAGCGTGTTGCTGAAGATGCAGTGGTTTATTTAGTTCGCGACGAGCAAGGTAAGTTAACCAGCGTGATCCTGCCAGTTCATGGTTATGGCCTGTGGTCGACTATGTATGCTTTCCTCGCGTTAGATGCTGATCTGAACACGATTCAAAGCTTAGTGTACTACGAGCAAGGCGAAACCCCAGGTCTGGGTGGTGAAGTTCAAAACGCTCAGTGGAAAGCTAAATGGCACGGTAAAAAGTTATTTGATGAGCAAGGTAACATTGCTATCAGCGTAACTAAAAACCCCGCTGTTGCTAGCACTGAATACGGTGTGGATGCATTATCCGGCGCGACTCTGACCAGTAACGGTGTTCAACACTCTCTGACATTCTGGTTAGGTAAAGAAGGTTTTGCGAGTTTCATTGAAAAAGCACGCAATGGAGGTCTCAGCTAATGTCTGACGCTAAAGAACTGAAACAGGTTCTGACTGGACCTATCGTCAACAACAACCCGATTGCATTACAAGTACTTGGTGTATGTAGTGCGTTAGCGGTAACGAGCAAACTCGAAACTGCACTGGTAATGGCGTTGGCATTAACTGCGGTAACAGCGTTTTCTAACCTGTTTATCTCAATGATCCGTAACCATATTCCTAGCAGCGTACGTATTATCGTACAGATGACCATTATTGCCTCTTTGGTAATCGTGGTTGACCAATTGCTGCAGGCTTATGCTTATCAGATTTCTAAGCAGTTATCGGTATTCGTGGGCCTTATCATTACGAACTGTATCGTAATGGGTCGCGCTGAAGCCTATGCGATGAAAACACCGCCAATGATGAGCTTTATGGATGGTATCGGTAACGGTTTAGGTTACGGTGCGATTCTGTTGGCCGTTGGCTTCGTGCGTGAACTGTTTGGTAACGGTTCTCTGTTCGGTGTTCAAATCCTGCACAAGATCTCTGAAGGTGGCTGGTATCAACCAAACGGTCTGTTATTACTGCCGCCAAGTGCGTTCTTCCTGATCGGTATTCTGATTTGGATTATTCGTACCTATAAGCCAGAGCAAGTTGAAGCAAAAGGGTAATTTGAGATGGAACATTATATTAGCCTGTTAATTCGCTCTGTTTTCATTGAAAACATGGCACTGGCCTTCTTCTTAGGTATGTGTACTTTCTTAGCAGTATCGAAGAAAGTGACTACTGCGATGGGCCTAGGGATTGCGGTAGTTGTAGTGTTAACTATCTCTGTTCCTGCTAACCAAGTTATTTACCAAGGGCTGTTAGCACCTGGCGCACTGGCTTGGGCTGGTGCACCTGAAGCTGACCTAAGCTTCTTGAAATTCATTACCTTTATCGGTGTGATTGCGGCTTTAGTTCAAATTCTGGAAATGGCACTGGATAAGTACTTTCCTCCTTTGTACAACGCGTTAGGTATCTTCTTACCTCTGATCACTGTGAACTGTGCGATTTTCGGTGCGGTATCATTCATGGTTGAGCGTGACTACAAGCTGGGCGAAAGTGTGGTGTTTGGTTTCGGCTCTGGAGTAGGTTGGGCATTAGCTATCGTATTGATGGCCGGTATCCGTGAGAAGCTGAAGTATGCCGATGTGCCGAATGGCCTGCGTGGTTTAGGTATTACCTTTATTACCGCTGGTTTAATGGCCTTAGGTTTCATGTCGTTTTCTGGTGTGTCTCTGTAAGAGACACCAAACGGCTTCTTGAATTGGACCTTCTAAGGATAAGTTAATGGATATTCTTGGTATTTTTAAATCTACTCCGCTCGAGGTTTACCTCGGTGTGAGTATGTTTACTGCTATCGTCCTCGTCTTAGTGTTAGTGATTTTATTCGCTAAATCTAAGCTAGTGTCTAGCGGTGACATCACGATCGGCATCAACGACGATCCTGAAAAAGCGATTACAACCGGTGCCGGTGGCAAGCTGTTAGGCGTGCTAGCGAACAGCGGTATCTTCGTATCGAGCGCCTGTGGTGGCGGTGGTTCTTGTGGCCAATGTCGCGTAGTGGTGAAGTCTGGCGGCGGTGATATTCTGCCAACAGAATTAGATCACATCAGCAAGGGTGACGCCCGTAAAGGTTGCCGTCTGTCTTGCCAGGTGAACGTTAAGAACGACATGGAAATCGAGCTTGACGAAGAAATCTTCGGTATTAAGAAGTGGGAATGTACTGTTATCTCTAACGATAACAAGGCGACCTTCATTAAAGAACTGAAGCTGCAAATTCCTGATGGTGAATCTGTTCCGTTCCGTGCGGGTGGTTACATCCAGATCGAAGCGCCTGCACACCATGTTAAATATGCTGATTTCGACGTACCAGCAAAATACCGTGGTGACTGGGAACACTTTGGCTTCTTCAAGTTAGAATCTAAAGTTGACGAAGAAACGATCCGTGCTTACTCAATGGCTAACTACCCAGAAGAGTTTGGCATCATCATGTTGAACGTGCGTATCGCGACGCCACCTCCACGTAACTTGAGCTTACCATGCGGTAAGATGTCATCTTACATTTGGAGTCTGAAGGCTGGCGATAAAGTCACGATTTCTGGCCCATTCGGTGAATTCTTCGCGAAAGATACCGATGCAGAAATGGTGTTTATCGGTGGTGGTGCGGGTATGGCCCCAATGCGTTCACACATTTTCGACCAACTGAAGCGTCTGAAGTCTAAGCGTAAGATGAGCTTCTGGTACGGTGCACGTTCTAAGCGTGAAATGTTCTACGTGGAAGACTTTGACGGCTTAGCGGCTGAAAACGACAACTTCGTATGGCATGTGGCCCTGTCTGATCCTCAACCAGAGGACAACTGGGATGGTTACACAGGTTTCATCCATAACGTACTGTATGAAAACTACCTGAAAGACCACGAAGCGCCAGAAGATTGTGAGTTCTACATGTGTGGACCTCCAATGATGAACGCGGCCGTGATCGGTATGTTGAAAAATCTTGGTGTCGAAGACGAAAACATCCTGTTGGATGACTTCGGCGGCTAATGTGAATTAGCCCAAGGTGAGAAGAGTTGCAGATGTGGAGTAGAGCTCTCATCTGCAACTTTTGCATTAAAGGGCATCCAAAAGAGTTGTTAGTCACTATGTTTAAAACCCTAGCGTTAAAAACTCCCGTGTTAAAAACCTCAGTGTTAAAGCATTCAGTGAGCTGGCTGGTCCTTGTAGGTCTAGCCTTTTTTATTTCAGCCTGTAGCAAACAGGATGAGGTTATCTCCCTCGCGGGCAGCACAATGGGCACGACCTACCACATTAAAGTGGTTCCCAATGAGCAAATGCCGACGGCCCAATTACTGCAGGCCGAGATTGACTTAGCCTTAGAGCTGGTCAATAACCAGATGTCGACCTATCGACCCAATTCAGAATTGTCTCGTTTCAACCAGTTACCGCTCGAGCAGAGTGTAGAAGTCTCTCCTGATACCATCAAAGTGGTTAAAGAAGGCATGCGTTTGTATAACGTGACAGACAAAGCCTTAGACATTACCCTAGGGCCACTGGTGAACCTATGGGGATTTGGCCCCGATAAACGCCCAACCAAAGTGCCGACTCAGGCCGATATCGATGCGGCTAAAGCCAAAACCGGTATCAGTGAGCTTTCTATCGAAGGCAATCGCTTAAGCAAACACAATGCGCATTTATATGTGGACCTGTCTTCAATTGCCAAAGGTTTTGGCGTGGATAAAGTGGCCTCGATTTTAGATAAGTACCATGCAAGTGGCTACTTAGTCGAAATTGGTGGCGAGCTGAGCATTAAGGGCACAAAAGGCGATGGCAGTTCGTGGCGCGTCGCGATAGAGAAACCGACCGACGATGGCATGGCGGTGCAACAGGTGATTGAGCCTGGCACTATGGCGATGGCAACGTCGGGGGATTATCGTAATTATTATGAGGAAGAAGGTCAGCGCTTTACTCATATAATTGATCCACGTACCGGTTTGCCTATTAATCATAAGCTAGCATCTGTGACCGTTTTGCATAAAGAATGTATGACGGCCGATGGTTTTGCGACGGCGATGATGGTTTTAGGCACAGAAGCGTCATTGGAGCTTGCCAAGAAAGAACACTTGGCGATAATGCTAATAGAAAAGCAAGGCGAAGGATTTAAAGTCTACTACAGTGACGCCTTCAAGCCTTTCCTTAAGTAGTTGGAGTTAACATGAGCACTTTTATCGCGGCATTTGTGATTTTATTACTGTTCTTTTTGCTTATGTCGATAGGTTATCTCATCAAGCGCAAAGCCGTTGAAGGAAGCTGTGGCGGTTTAGGTGTATTAGGGATTGAAAAAGCCTGCGATTGTGATGATCCCTGCGACAAGCGTAAGCGTCGTATGGCCGCAGAAGAAGCGCGCCGTGAGAAGTTAACGAAAGACAGGATCATTTAATTACCCGCTTCAACTGAAATAGCCTCCTCTGGAGGCTATTTTTTTGCCTCGATTTTAGCAGGGCGAAATTAATCCTTGATATATGAGGAGGATAGCGGGCTAATCTAAGCGATAATGAGAATGCTTTTTATCTTTAAGTTTGTGAAAAATAAAGAAAATTTGAGTTGGGTTGAAAACTGTACTAGGCTAGAAGCTTGATTTAGATCAATCTTTCACTCATATCAAGGATAGTTACTTATGAAAGGTCATCCTAAAGTGGTGGGACAACTCAATCGGGTACTTACCTGTGAGTTAACGGCCATTAATCAATATTTTCTCCACGCCAGAATGTTCAAACATTGGGGCCTCGAGAAGCTAAATCACGTCGAATACAAGAAATCCATCCAAGATATGAAGCACGCCGATAAGCTTATCGAGCGGGTATTATTTTTAGAGGGATTACCGAATCTGCAACAGCTCGAAAAACTGCGTATTGGCGAGCACACTCAAGAGATGCTCGATTGCGATTTAGCCATGGTGCAGGAACAACTCACTCTGTTACGGGATGCCATTAACCTCTGCGAAGCGGAGCAGGATTATGTGAGTCGCGATCTGCTCGAAGATATCCTTGAAGATGAAGAAGAGCACTTAGATTGGCTCGAGTCGCAGCAGGAGCTGATTAGCTTAACTGGCATTCAAAACTATCTTCAATCGCAAATTAGTGAGTCATAGGAGCAGAATATGAAAGGTGATAAAGAGGTCATCGACGCGTTGAATCGACTCCTAACGGGAGAGTTATCGGCGATGGATCAGTATTTTGTGCATGCTCATATGTACGAAGACTGGGGCCTGAACGAACTCTATGAACGTATTGCCCATGAGTCGGATGATGAAAAGCACCATGCGGCCAAGCTGGTACAACGTATTTTATTCCTCGAAGGCGTGCCGAATGTGGCCGCGCGAGAAGCCCTTAACATCGGTGCAAACGTCGAAGAGATGCTGCGTAACGATTTGGCCTATGAGTACAAGGTGGCCGATGATTTACGTAAGGTGATTGCCCTGTGTGAATCGAAGAAAGATTACCAAACCCGTGAGATCTTAGAAGTCTTACTCGACGATACCGAATCCGACCATATGTATTGGTTAGAAAAACAACTCGGTTTGATTGACCGTATTGGTTTAGCGAATTACCTGCAAACTAAGATGTAATAGCGCCGGTTGCGCGGCTCAAGCACAAAGGCCAGTCACTAAACGACTGGCCTTTGTTTTTTTATTTCGAGTATTTAGTCTAACACTCTGTAAAATATTGCTTATGCAATCTGATATTCTGAGTGTCATTTAATCTTTAGTGATTCCTGTTATTAGATTAATGTCTATTCTTTACAAATACTTGTTTACGTTTTTTCTCACATTTTCATCTGTTGTTGACTGGTAAAAATTGTTACCGTGTGAAACTGTTTTTGCATGATTTTTGTTAAGTGGTTGGTCAGCCAGACGGGAAGATGAATGAGATATATAAAACGTTCTCTAAGTTTGCAGTTAGTGGTCACTATCGTCGGTGCCCTTGCTGTACTTCTTACTTTAGTTGCCGCTTTGCTCGTGAATAAAGAAAGTAATAACACACGTAAGCAAGTGGATGCGGACATTTCGGCGCTCGTTGCCTTAAAAGCCAATGAGATTGGTGGTTATTTTGTGGCTAAGGGGCAAGTGATCCACTCGGTCTTTGCCGAGCCAGGGCTTATCAACTGGTTTAGCCAATATCATGCCCGTGGCAGTAACCTAGCCAATGATCAGCAGTATCAAGATATTATTCGTTATTTCCGCTCGTTTTCCGACCGTGATACCGATGTGAAGTCAGTGTTCTTCGGCTCGGCAAATACCTTCGAATATTTCGACCTCAATGGCCGTTTCGATGGCGATCCAAACTATTACACCAATAAACGTCCTTGGTGGCAGGAGGCTATCGATCAGCGTGGCCTATTTGTGGGCGATCCTGCGGTCGATGCCAACGATGGCTCGATTTCGGCCACAGTTAAAACCCCTGTCTACGGTGCCAATGGTGAACTCATCGGGATTGGTGGTATGGATATTCTCATCGATACCATTGGCAAAACCCTGTTAGCGCCAATCAAATATCGCAATTATGGCCAAGCCTTCCTGATGACGGATGAAGGTAAGCTGGTGTATTTCCCCGGATTCTCGGATAAGTTCCCGCCGGGCTCACTTGCGAATCAAATTGATAGCCAGTTTAAGGACACCTCAGGCTTTACCGCCTTAAGACAGCAAATGCAGCGCGAGGCGCAGGGCTTTGCCGAAGTCACCTTTAACGGTGTGCCGCAGCGGGTAACCTTTGTGTCTGTGGGCGGTGATTATCCTAAGCAGAAATGGCACTTAGCCTTTATGTTGCCCCATGAGGTGATTGAAGCGCCTGTGACTGAAGCCTTTTGGAATGCCTGTTTTGTTGCCTTGGGAATTATGCTCTTGGTCGGCATCACAGTATGGTTGATGTTATTGCCCTTTAGGCGCCAGCTCAGCAAGTTACTCGATGCGATGGAAGACATTGCCGAGGGGGACAGTGACTTATCCCAACGCATTCTCATGGAACGGGAAGATGAGTTAGGCAAGCTGGGCGATGCCTTCAATCGCTTTGCCGAAAAGGTGCAGCAGATGCTGTTGCATACTCGCAATTTAACCCAAGAGGTCGGCACTGGGGTGATGGATGCGCGCCAAGTGTGTGATTTAGCGGTCTCTTCGGTGTCATCGCAGAAACAACAAATCGATTCGGTGGCCACGGCCGCCACCCAAATGGCACAGACGAGCCAAGAAATGGCGATAAGCGCTCAACGGGCGAATGATTTTGCCGAAAAGGCACAGACTCAGGCCCATGACGGTACTCAAATCGTGTCGCGCGCGACCGAAGGCATGAAGGCATTATCGGTTCAAGTGATTGAGGCGGCCAAAGTCATCAAGGAGTTACGTAGCAGCTCTGAGCAAATAGGCGAAGTGTTAAGCGTGATCCGCAACATTGCCGACCAAACCAACTTGCTGGCGCTGAATGCGGCCATTGAGGCGGCTCGGGCGGGTGAGCAAGGTCGAGGCTTTGCCGTGGTGGCCGATGAAGTGCGTACTCTCGCGTCTCGTACCCAAGATTCTACCGCCAACATTCAAGGCATTATCCAAACCCTGCAGCAGAGCGCGCTACAAGCCGAGCAGGTGATGGAGTCTGGGGTTGAGCAGGCAAGAGTCGGGCAAGACCTGACCACGCAAGTGGAGCAAGCCTTAAGTGATATCGCCAGTGCGATTGTGTCGATTCAGCAGCAAACGGTGGAAATTACCGTTGCGATTGGCCAGCAGGCCGTTGTGGCTGAAGAGGTGGCACAAAACGTCGTTAGCGTGCGTGGTCTATCCGATCAGTCTTTGCTCTCAAGCCAAGATTTATCCCAAAGTTTGCAGGGGTTTGAGCAAGCTACTCACGAACTGACCCGCAACATTGGCCAATTTAAGATTTAATTCAAATAGTTGTAAATCAAGGGAGCCTTAGGGCTCCCTTTGTTTTTTTGAGCGCTTACAATCCAAGCGCAAACCGCACCGCCGCAAATTGATAAGTGACACTTGATTACTGTTTTTATATACAGTATTTTGGGTGTCGGAGGAATGCAAGGTGCGAAAAATCATTCATATCGATATGGATTGCTATTTTGCTGCGGTGGAAATGCGGGATTTTCCCGAATACCGCGGTAAGCCTTTGGCCGTCGGCGGCAGTCGGGTGCAGCGTGGCGTCATCAGCACTTGTAATTATGAGGCGCGCAAATTTGGTGTGCGTTCTGCCATGGCGACGGGCTACGCATTGAAATTGTGTCCCGATCTTATCCTCGTTCCCGGTCGTATGCAGGTCTATAAAGAGGTCTCACAGCAAATTCGCGCCATTTTCTCCCGATACACAGAGTTAATCGAACCGCTTTCCCTCGATGAGGCCTATTTAGATGTCAGCGATTGTAAGCTGTTTAAGGGCTCTGCCACTTTAATCGCCGAGGCAATTCGCCGGGATATTTTGGCCGAAACTGGGCTGACGGCATCGGCTGGCGTGGCGCCGATTAAATTTCTCGCCAAGGTTGCCTCTGATTTAAATAAGCCCAATGGGCAATGTGTTATTCCACCCGATGAAGTCCCCGAGTTCGTTAAAAGCTTATCCCTGCGGAAAATTCCCGGAGTGGGTAAGGTGACTGCTGAGAAACTGTCTTCGCTAGGCTTAAATACCTGCGCCGATGTGCAGGCTTATCCTAAGCAAGAGTTGATTGCACGTTTTGGTAAGTTTGGCACAGTGTTAGTCGAGCGGGCCCATGGCATCGATGATCGTGGGATTTCGGTAAGCCGCGAGCGCAAATCGGTAGGCGTTGAGACCACTCTCGCTCAGGATATTTACACACTGGAGCAGTGCCAGCAGGTGATGCCGGGATTAATCCAAGAGTTGTCCAGCCGTTTAGGGAGAAGCGCTAAGGGGAGGCAAATCCATAAGCAGGTGGTTAAACTTAAATTTAATGATTTTAAACAGACCACAATCGAGCATCGTAGTGACGAGGTCTCCGTGGTGATGTTTTATGAGCTACTGAGCCAAGCAATGGCGAGGCAAGAGGGACGTGGAATTCGGTTACTCGGGGTTTCAGTTGGCCTTGCCGAGAGTAAAGACACGCTTTCGCCGCTCATGGTACGCGAAACGAAGCAGTTGGATTTTGTGTTTTAGTGTCAATTTAATCTGGGCGGATCTGACTCCGCGCCAATCTAACCTAGCTAAGCTTAGCTAAGTTATGTAAGTTAACGCGACAATCAGCCTTACGCAGTAGGCAAATAGAAGCAACAAAAAGGCCGCATGGGTAAACCCTCTGCGGCCTTTGTTATTTAAGTCTTAGCGACTATTCACCCGTAGTGATTATTCACCTTTAGCGGGAATGCGTTCTAGCACAGCAAGGAGCAGATCCCAGTATTGACCAACTGTGGTGATATTGACCATTTCATCCGGGCCATGTGGATAACGGATGGTAGGGCCAATCGACACCATGTCCATTTCTGGATAAGGCTTTTTGAACAGACCACATTCAAGACCCGCGTGGATCACCATGATAACAGGTTCTTTATGGTAGATAGACTCGTAGGTCTCACGCACAATCGCCATTACGGGTGAGCTGTTATCAGGCTTCCAACCTGGGTAAGCGCCACTGAATTCAATTTCAGCGCCAGCGAGGTTGGTCAGTGCATTGAGCATGCCTTCAACCTGAGTGCGGCCCGAATCGATGAGCGAGCGAATTAAGCACAGAATGCTAACTTCTTCATCGTTAGTGCTGATCACGCCTACGTTGAGTGAGGTTTCAGTCACGCCCGCGACTTCATCGCTCATACGCATCACGCCATTAGGGCATACATGCAGCAGGTCTATCAGGGTGTTTTGGCTGTTTTCACTCATCACACGTTTTGGTGTTGGGATTTCGCTCAACACTAAACGCATGTCTGGGTCGGCAATTGCCAGCTCGGCGCGGACTAAGGCTTCAAAAGCACGCACTTTTTCATTCAGTGCATCGACATTTTCAGCGGGTAACATAAAGCTGATATTGGCTTCGCGTGGGATAGCATTACGCAGTGAACCACCGGTAAATTGGGTTAATTCCAGCGCTAATTCATCGGCATTTTCAAACAGGAAGCGTGCCAAGAGTTTGTTGGCGTTACCGCGACCTAAATGGATGTTCACCCCAGAGTGACCGCCTTTTAAGCCCGATAAATGCAGGCTAAATGATGCGTAACTTTGCTCCGACGCTTGCCATACCATAGGCAGAGTGATCTGGGCATCGACGCCGCCAGCGCAGCCCATGTAGATTTCACCTTCTTGCTCTGAGTCGGTATTGATCAGGATTTCAGCATCCAGCATACCCGCTTGCAGGCCGAAGGCGCCTGTCATGCCCGCTTCTTCATCAATCGTGAGCAGCACTTCCAGTGGGCCGTGTTTGATATCGTTGCTACCTAAAATCGCTAAGGCGGATGCCATGCCAATACCATTGTCGGCGCCTAAGGTTGTGCCTTTGGCTTTTACCCAGTCACCGTCAACATAGGCTTCGATAGGATCTTTAGTAAAGTCATGCACTTTGTCGGCATTCTTTTGCGGCACCATATCGATGTGCGCTTGGATCACGACGATTTTGCGATCTTCCATTCCCGCGGTTGCGGGTTTGCGAATGATTAAATTGCCGACCGCATCTTCTACTACATCGAGTTGTTTACTCTTAGCCCAAGCTTGGATGTGTTGGCTGAGTGCTTGTTCATGTTTGGAAGGGTGGGGAATTGCACAGATTTGTTCGAACCAATGCCATAAAGGCTGTGGGTATAACTGACTTAACGCTGTCACAGGAGGTCCCTCATCAGGTCTTGTGGGTATAGGGCAAATTTGGCTTGATCCTACCACATTCTGCTCGGCCGATTAATCTTCTCGATAAGCTTGCGTGTGCTTGTGGCAGCGAAAGTTGCCACCCTCAGTCTTTTCGATGGGGACAAAGGGATTTTTTGATTGGTAATTAAGCGTTATAGCGGGAATAATGCAGGCACAATAATGAAAAAGGATGGGTCATGTTTCAAGTTAACTTTGTTGATGTACAAGCAGAAAATGCCATTTTTGATGGTGAAGGCTGGGATGCGGTTGTGGTGGTCACTCCGGATCTCGTTTCTATCGGAATTGATGAGATCAGTTTATTGGCCGAGCATGGCGCTAAGGTCGATAAGCGTGTCGGTAAGAGCCCGACGTTACTGTTTGCCCCCGGTTTAGCCGGTGGCCGTTTAATCATAGCGCCCGTCACTCAAGTGGCTGATGATTATGCCGATGTGCGTATTTATGGCGATGCGGCAAGAGTCGCGATTGCCATCGCTAAAGACGCGGGTGCTAAGCGCCCCCTACTGTATGTGGTGCCTTCTACGACGCCTAAGTTTGGTTTTGCGAGTGAAGTTGCGGCGCTCGCCTGCGGCCAAGAATTATGGCAAACCTTAGAATTGCGCGAGGCAACGGGCTTAACGCCAGCCTTTGAAGCCATTGGGTTGTTGTCTTTATCATCTGAAAAGAGCCACTTGCTCAACGCATTAGAAGCTGGCCGTGTATTGGCTCGGGATTTATGTGGCACTGAACCTGAGCGCATGTCGGCTAAGGCCTTTGCCGAATATTGTTTGCAAGCCTTTAAAGGTAGCGTGATTAAAACCGCAGTGGTGGAAGATAGGGATATTCTCGAGCGAGATTATCCGCTGTTAAGCGCGGTGGCGCGTTCTTCCTTTGCCGTCGGACGGCATCAACCGCGGGTGGTGAAACTCGAATATCTGCCCGAGGGTGAGATTACTCGTACCTTCTTATTTGCTGGTAAAGGTGTGGTCTACGATACGGGCGGTGCCGATCTGAAAGTGGGCGGCGCAATGGCCGGCATGAGCCGTGATAAAGGCGGCGCCTCTGCCGTGGCGGGGTTATTTAAAACCTTGTCAATGCTCAAGCCTAAAGGGATCCGGGTGATCGCCGAACTGGGCTTAGTGCGTAATAGCATTGGCAGCGAAGCCTTTGTCACCGATGAAATTATCACTAGCCATGCGGGCGTGCGGGTACGAATTGGTAATACGGATGCGGAAGGGCGCTTAGTATTGGCAGACCTGTTAAGTCATCTGCGTATTAAAGCGGTCTCGGCGATGCAACCAGAGCTGTTCTCAGTCGCAACGCTGACGGGCCATGTGGTGCGTTGCTATGGTAATTATCCTGCTGCGGTTGAAAATGCGGTCGCCAGTGGCGCCCAGTGTGCGCAGACACTCGCGTTACAGGCAAGCCAATGGGGCGAACCCTTTGAGGTTTCTACATTACGTCGTGAGGACTTTGCCAAGATCCGTGAAGTGTCGGGGGCGGCCGATATTTTATCTTCTAACAATGCGCCATCTTCGGTGACGGCCCGTGGGCATCAATATCCTGCAGCGTTTCTGCTCAAGGCTTCGGGATTGTTTGAACACGGTGTTAACGCCGCAATTCCTTTAGCTTACACACACTTAGATATTGCCGGCAGTGCCACTGAGGGCGATCCGCTATATGGTAAACCCACAGCGAGTCCCTTAGTCGGTCTGTATCAATATCTGATCAATCGTTAACAATTTTACGTAATAAATAGAAATAATTCTGTAATATCTTACTTATTAGGTGGTTACAGGATTATTTCTGTTTTTATGTGACGCAGGTCGCCAAGATTTTTGATGGTTTTACGTAATTAAATTACATTAAAAAGCCTTAATTAAAAAAAATACAAATAAAGCTTGTAATAAAACTACGAAAATATATAATGGTTTTCGTGGACAGGGCAATGCGCCCATCCCCTCTAGTCTATCCAGGATGGATATCCTTCTCCAAGGACCCGAGTGACAAGTCGTCTCAACGGATTTGAGAATCTCTAGTTCCAAGGAACCGAGCCAAGCTTTACTAGAGTACTTAATCTCAACTTTACTTAGGAGTAATTGACTATGTCTTATACAGGCAAGAATCACTTTGTTTGGCAAAACACTTGGATTAACTCAGATGTTTTGCGTGGCGGTTTATTCGCTATGAGCTTTAAGGGCTAACTATCCCTTTAAACCTAGTTTCCATCATCCATCAACCTTTGTATCGCCTTTTTGGCGTGTTTAGACTCAAGTAGCATATCGGTGTTTTTGCATGGGTATGCCAGGTTTTTCCGCTAGCGCGGTAATGTACTTCCCCGAAAGGGACGCTTGAAATATGTCTTGCCTGCTCATTGAGCAGGCTTTTTTTACCTGTTTTTCAGCTTAGATAACTGATTTCGCTCATATCCCAGTATCTCGTCAAAAATTTTTTGCCTAATGGCAAAAAATGTCCTGTGTTGATGAGTTTCTTTAATTATTTGTTTTTAAAGCGTAAAACTTTTTTGTGAGCGCGGCTTTTATTTGATACGACTTAAGAATGACAAATTTGTTATATTTATCACATAAAATACAAATGCAAATCGTTCTCAATGGTGTTACCGTATGCGCACCTTAACAAAACTTGCTGAACGACTATGCGTTTTAATCTACTTCCTCTTGCGGCTGCGGTAACACTAGCATTGAATCCTTTGGCGTTGATGGCCGAAGAACAAACCTCTTCTAAAACAGAGACACAAGATCAAAATATCGAAAAAATCACCGTGATGGGTAAATACACTGTGAGTCGAAATATTGATACAGCGACAGGTCTCGGACTCACGTTGCGGGAAACGCCACAGTCGGTCAGCATCATGACGGCGGATCGGATTGAAGATCAGGCGTTAAATACTGTGGTCGACGTGGTGAATAACACTGTGGGCCTGTCTTCTTCAAAAACCGATAACGTGCGTAACGGTTTTTCGGCCCGCGGTTTTACCGTGCAAAACTATCAAATTGATGGCGTGCCTTTATCTTGGAGTTTAGGCGGCGATGCTGGTGAAACGGTATCGGATGTGTCTATCTACGAGCGTGTTGAAGTTGTGCGTGGTGCTACCGGTTTATTAACAGGCGCAGGCGATCCTTCGGCCTCGATTAACTTAGTGCGTAAGCATGCCGACAGCTCAGATCTTAAAGGTTATGTGGATGTCGCAACGGGAAGTTGGGATAAAAAACAAGTCACTGCGGATGTGTCCAATGGTTTGAATGAAGACGGCAGTGTCCGTGGCCGTTTAGTCGCTAAGTATGTGAATAGCGATTCTTACCAAAATCTGTATCAAGACCGCAAAACCATTCTCTATGGGGTTGTCGATAGCGATATTACCGCCAACACTTTACTGCGTGTCGGTGCTAGCTATAACCACAACGATCCCAAAGGGGCGATGTGGGGCGCGTTACCCGCCGTCTTTAGTGATGGTTCTGCCACAGATTGGGATACATCGGCCACCACGGCTGCTGATTGGAGCCGCTGGGAAACCAAAAACATCAACTACTTTGCTAACCTAAATCATTACTTCAGCAATGGTTGGCAACTAGTCGCTAACTACAACCGCATGGAATATGAAACCACCACTAAGATGATCTACATGTCGGGTTTACTCGATAAAGACACGGGTGCAGGGCTCAGTGGTCAGCGTTATCACAGCCATGGTGAAAGTAACTCGAATAACTTTGATGTGCAGCTTAAGGGCGACTATGACCTCTTTGGTCAAACCCATGAGTTTGTGACGGGCGCCTTGTATAGTAAGCAAAAGTCCTACGCCGATACCTATGAGCCTATCCGTGACGATATGACGGGTTGGGACTCACAAGTGGTCGATAACTTCTACGAATGGCAACAAAATCAGTTTGCCGAGCCTGAATGGTCGACCAATGCGAACCGTCAGCTCAATATGGATACCGAGCAAAAAGGCTTTTATGCGGCGACTCGCCTGACCATCACCGATGATTTCAAACTGATTGCCGGTGGACGTATCTCAAGCTGGAACCGTGAAGGCGTGAGCTATGGTACCGATACTAACTTTGGCGATGATGGCGTGTTTGTGCCCTATGTTGGTGCTTTATATGATATCAATGAAGAGCACCGTATTTACGCCAGTTATACCGGGATTTTTAATCCGCAAAATTATTTCGATGCTAATCAAGAATATTTAGATCCATTAGAGGGCAAAGCCTACGAATTAGGTTTGAAGAGTTCCTATCTTGACGATCGCTTACATACCACAGTGGCCGTGTTCCAAATTGACCAAGATAACTTGGCAACCTTAGCTGGAACGATTGTTATCGGTGGTCAACCCGTGAATTACTATGAAGCCGCACAAGGTACTAAGAGTAAGGGTTTTGAGCTAGAAGTCGTAGGTGAGCCTGCCGATGGCTGGAATATCTCTGCGGGTTATTCGCAATTTAATGCCGAAGATGCAGAGGGTAAGCGAGTTGCAACTACCAGCCCGCAGAAGCAATTTAAACTCTTTACTACCTACCAATTTGTGGATTTATTGCCCGAGTTAACCATAGGTGGTGGGGTGAATTGGCAAAGTGACAGTTACTCAGAAGGTGGTGGTGCGACAATCAAACAGGATGACTATTCCTTAGTGAATCTGATGGCGCGCTACGATCTGGCTGAGAATATGGACCTGCAGGTTAACGTAGAGAATCTGTTGGATGAGAAATACTATGCCTATATGACGGCGTCTGGCCTAGCTTACAGTGCGTATCACTACGGCGCGCCACGTAACTTTACCGTTAGCTTTAACTATCGCTTCTAAGCATTTCCCGTTGAACTCAAAAAGCCGGCGTCCTTAAGGGCACCGGCTTTTTGCTATCGACTTCACTACGATTTTTGGCGCAGAGGCGACCGAATATGCCTGCATGGGATAAGCATTGTGCTGTTTTGTGATTATTTCGCTTTAAAAACAATGTGCTGTTCATCCTGAACGACGTTTGAATTTTCCCAGTGTTAAGATTGGCTTGCTAACCCCTATTTGGCGTGAGCTTTAATGTAAATTAAGCTCGGTGGTTTTTTGTTCTGTTTAGCGATTTCTATCAAGAAAATCTCCATCAATTTTCTGGCCTGACCAGCATAAACTCCCTATAATCCCCAGCGAAAAACACGACTACATAGTGTTTACATTTTTGACCCTACCTACCTTAAAAGAAAAGGAACCCAGTTCCATGTTAGAAAAGCTGTTCAAACTGAAACAAAATCAAACGAGCCTCAAGCAGGAAGCGATAGCAGGTTTGACAACATTTATGACTATGGCCTACATCATTTTTGTGAATCCAATGATGTTAGCCGATGCGGGTATGGATCATGGCGCCGTGTTTGTGGCCACCTGTTTAGCGGCGGCGGTGGGTTGTATTGTGATGGGTGTCATGGCGAACTATCCCATTGCACTGGCTCCAGGTATGGGACTCAATGCCTTTTTTACCTACACAGTAGTGGGTGAAATGGGTTACAGCTGGGAAACGGCACTCGGTGCGGTTTTCTTATCGGGGATCTGCTTTTTAATCCTGTCTCTAGTGCGTATTCGCGAGTGGATTGTGAATAGTATTCCTATGTCGCTGCGTATCGGTATTGCCGCGGGTATTGGCTTATTCCTCGCGCTGATCGGTCTTAAGAGTGCCGGCATTGTGGTCGCAAGCCCTGCAACTTTAGTGACTATGGGCAATATTACCGCCTTCCCAGCGGTGATGGCCGTGTTAGGTTTCTTCCTGATCATCGCCATGGTGCAACGTGGCATGAAGTCGGCGGTGATTTTAAGCATCCTAATCATCACAGGGCTTGGGTTACTCTTCGGTGATGTGCATTACAACGGCATCGTCTCTATGCCGCCTTCAGTCGCACCGACCTTTATGGCGATGGATTTGTCTCAAGTATTTGAAGTGACAATGCTGTCTGTGGTGTTTGCCTTTTTATTTGTGGACCTCTTTGATACCTCTGGCACCTTAGTTGCGGTGGCGCAGCGTGGTGGTTTCCTCGATGAGAAAGGCCGTTTACCTCGCTTAAACCGTGCCTTAACTGCGGACAGTTTAGCGACGATTGCGGGCGCAGCCTTAGGTACGTCAACGACTACCAGCTATATCGAAAGTACCGCAGGTGTGAGCGCGGGTGGCCGTACTGGCTTAACCGCTGTCGTGGTCGGCTTACTGTTTATCTTGGCCTTATTCTTATCACCATTAGCAGGGATGATCCCCGCCTATGCCACGGCTGGTACGCTGTTCTATGTGGCGATTCTGATGATGTCCGGACTGGTTCACGTCGAATGGGAAGATTTAACGGAAGCTGCGCCAGTAGTTGTGGTCTGTATCCTAATGCCGTTGACCTTCTCTATCGCTACCGGGATTGCGCTGGGGATTATTTCCTATGCTGCCATCAAACTGTTAACAGGCCGTTTTAGCGATTTAAATATCGGGGTGATTGTGCTCGCGGCGATGTTTATTGCGAAATTTATTTACGGCTGATACTTAGCCAGTCGCCAATTAGGCGGTTTTTTTGAGGGTCATCTAATCGATGGCCCTTTTTTATGCGCGATCCCAAGCAGAATTGAAAATTTCTACCAACATCCGGCCCACTAACTACCAATTGCTCTGCGGATTAGGTATAAGGATTATCCGGTTATTTTCTACATATGAATAATGAATTTAAGTGAGATTGCGTATCGCCGCGTGGTAGTGAAGTTAGGGACGAGTGTGCTGACGTCTGGCAGTAAACAGCTGGATAAAGCCCATATGGTTGAGCTTGCTCGTCAAATGGCCGCACTGATGAGATCTGGGGTCGAAGTCGTATTATGCACTTCTGGCGCAATTGCCGCCGGACGCGAACATCTCCAATACCCGGTATTGCCCGACACTATGGCCAATAAACAGTTATTAGCCGCTGTCGGGCAGAGTCAGCTTATTCTCGCTTGGGCGCAACTCTTTAGCATCTACGGTTTACATGTGGGGCAATTGCTGCTGACCCGTGCTGACCTACACGATCGAGAGCGCTATTTGAATGCCCGCGATACCCTTAATGCCTTGTTGGCAAACAATATTATCCCCATCATCAATGAAAACGATGCCGTCGCAACTAATGAGATCAAAGTGGGCGACAACGACAACTTGTCGGCGCGTGCGGCGCTGCTGTGTGATGCCGACCTGTTGATTTTATTGACGGATCAAAAGGGCCTATTCGATGCCGATCCGCGCACTAACCCTAATGCTAAGCTGATTTCGCAGGTCGAGAAAATTGATGACAGTCTGCGCTTGTTGGCGGGTGGTTCGGTTTCTGGGTTAGGAACGGGCGGAATGTCGACTAAGCTAGAAGCTGCGGATATTGCTCGCCGTGCGGGCATTGAAGTGGTGATAGCTTCGGGTCATCACCCTGATGTGATTAAAAAAGTCGTCGGCAAAGAGTCTGTCGGCACCCATTTTAGTGCCATCGAAAATCCGTTAGAGAGCCGCAAACAGTGGATTTTAGCGGGACCTGCCGCCCAAGGTTCACTGGTGCTCGATGCGGGCGCGGTGAAAGCCGTGACCGAAAAAGGTCGCAGCTTGTTATCGAAGGGCATTATTGGCGTTAAAGGTGAATTTGAACGTGGTGCAACCCTGCAATTGGTTGACCAAAAAGGCAAAATCATTGCCAGAGGTATCACCCGCTACTGTGGTGATGCCTTAGGGTTAATTGCGGGTAAACATTCCGACGAAATCGAGTCTGTGCTCGGTTACGATTATGGTGACGCAATAGTGCACCGCAACGACATGGTCGTCTTATAAGCGAGGTCT
>AACY020561249.1_pt1 | contig 68911 bp, 56 predicted proteins | sample 267378 | NCBI WGS metagenome assembly AACY02 (sample SAMN02954345, study PRJNA13694) | marine metagenome | biome: aquatic; feature: ocean; material: water; isolation source: isolated as part of a large dataset composed predominantly from surface... | reverse complement strand
CCGTCGTCCGGTTGAGCGACGGCTTGCACGAACTCGCCTTCGAGGAGCATGAGCACGACCATGACGACGCAGTCACCGCTGCGAACCGGGATCACAATATCCGTTCGGCGTACGTCCACGTGATCGCGGATGCAGCCGTCTCCGTGCTGGCCATCATTGGGCTGGTGCTGGCGCGTACGTTCGGCTGGATGTGGATGGACCCGCTTGCCGGCGTGATTGGCGCACTGGTGATCGCGAACTGGTCGTGGGGTTTGATGCGCGACACGGGCGGGATTTTGCTCGACATGAATCTGGACCGCAAACTGTCTGACAATGTCCGTCGCACGATCGAGGGCCATGGCGACCGGGTAATCGACCTGCACGTATGGCGCCTGGGACCCGGTCACATGGGCGCGGTGGTGTCGGTTGCGACTACCGAGCCGCAACGCAGCCCTGGCTTCTATCACGCAGCACTCAAACGCTTCCGGGGCTTGTCGCACGTGACGGTGGAAGTCCGCGCCCCCAATCAGCAGGGAAATGAGCGAAAACTCGCTCGTTATGCCGCCGGCAATTTGCTCGCGATGTAGGTGAACGCCCCCGAGATGCCGCCCGTCAACGTGCCGACAGCAGTGACGAGAGCAACAGCTACCAGCCCGGCGATGAGTCCGTACTCGACTGCGGTAACCCCGTCTTCTTCCTTAAGGAAACGCTTGATGATTGCTTTCATTTTATTCCTCGTGCCTGTATTTACGTTCTTTGGCCTTTTATACGTACACATCCCCGCATATCTGGCCGGTTGCCCCGCTCTGTTCGCCACATCTGCTGTAGCGACAATCGGGTGCACTTTCTTTATAGATTGCCCTGAGGGGCATGGCTCAACATTTGATGCAAGTTAACATTCGCGATAGTGACCCTCCTCGAACGTTGCGTACCGAACCGTACATTTGCTTACATCTGCTTCGGATTCTATATCCGATCCCATTTAAATTCCAACCTCTTTTAACGGCAGGAATCGAAAAAATGGCCAGGAGCACAGCGTATTTGTACGGCGTTTCGGTACGACTTACACATAGGATTTACGATAGGTTAGATGTGCACACCTAATCCACCAGTAAAACAATTGCCTCGTCCACCACGCCTGCGCGTCCCCCACGTTACGGCGCACGCGTAACGCCAATGTTGTGACGTTACGTTACGAAACGCGCGAAACCGTTCTCATTTGTCTGTCCTTAAACAGATTCAACAATCTTTCAATTTCCATAACTTCCTTTTCCGACAAGGAATTGCGCCGTTTAAATCCTGTTGTCGCACCGCCGAGCATCGAAATGGCACGACAGTTGCAGAGTAGTCCTCGCACCACTCAACACAACGAAGTTCACAACACATTTCAAAAGCGAGGACAAAATGGACATTAAGGTTATCCCCCATGGCGTGTTCCGGACGACTCTGATCGCGGCCACCGTCGCAGCCATGCTTTCCCTCTCCGCGTGCGGCGGCTCCGGTTCCATCAGCCAGGGCCTCGGCGGCGGCTCAAGCTCGGGCGGCGGCGATACGATCTCCACGTCCGGCACGAGCGGCTCGTCTGGCTCGAGCGGCACCAGCGGTACCTCGGGCACCAGCGGAACGTCCGGTACGAGCGGTACGTCCGGCACCAGCGGCACCTCGGGCACGAGCGGCACCTCCGGCACCAGCGGTACGTCGGGCACGAGCGGCACCTCAGGTGTGTCGTCGAACCCAGTGGGAACTGTCCTCGCAAGCAGCAGCAACATCATCACGAGCGCCGGTGGAACCGTCTCGGGCCTCGGCTCCGTCATCGCCAACCAGTCGCTGCCGGGTGTCAACCCGGCCACCACGCAAGCCGCAGGCGGCATCGTGCAGAGCGTTGGCGGCGCCGTGACTGCACTCGGCAACGGCCTTGGCAACGGTCTCGGCCAGCTTGGCGCGACGAAGGATCCGCTCGGTACCACACTCGCCAGCACGGGCGGCGTGGTCAACCAGCTCGGCGGCGCGGTCACGCAGACGGGCAACCTGGTCTCGAGCCTCGGCAGCGGCCCGCTGACGCCGCTGGCACCAGTCACGGGCGCCGTCGGCGGCCTCGTGTCGACGCTCGGCGGCGCCGTTTCGAACGGCGGCACCACCCTCACCAACGCCCTGTCGACCGGCCCGATCCAGCAGGTCACGCAGACGGTCAGCTCGGCCATCACGCCGATCACGACGATGGTCGGCCAGACGACCCAGACGATCGGCACCGCGACCGGCCTCGGCGCGCCCGTCAACACGCTGCTCGGCACGGTCGGCAATGGCCTGAACCAGGCCGGCGCCCTGCTCGCGTCGGCGGGCGGCAACCCTGTCACGACCGGCCTTGGCAACACGGTCTCGTCGACGGGCAACACCGTGAAGGCCGTCGGCGGTCTGCTCACGGGCGGCACCGGCGGCGTGACCAACCCGCTCGCACCGCTCACGGGTCTCCTCACGACGGTCACGGGTACGCTCGGCGGCGCAACGGGTGGCGCCAGCAGCCCGCTCGCCCCGGTTACCGGCCTCGTTTCCACGGTCACGGGCGCACTCGGCGGCGTAGCGGGTGGCGGCAGCGGCCCGCTCGCTCCGGTCACCGGTCTCGTCTCCACGGTCACGGGCGCGCTCGGCGGTGCAGCAGGCGGCAGCGGCGGCCCGCTCGCCCCGGTCACCGGCCTCGTCTCGACGGTCACGGGTGCACTGGGCGGTGCAGCAGGCGGCAGCGGCGGCCCGCTCGCTCCGGTCACCGGCCTCGTTTCGACGGTCACGGGTGCGCTTGGCGGCGCAGCAGGCGGCACGAGCGGTGGCCCGCTCGCCCCGGTCACGGGTCTCCTCGGTACGGTAACGGGCGCACTCGGCAGCGCAACGGGCGGTGCAGGCGGCGGCAGCCCGCTCGCACCGGTGACGAACGTCGTGTCCACGGTAACCAGCGCGGTCGGCGCACCGGCATTGACCGGCGGTACGGGCGCCGTCACGAACTCGGGTTCGTCGTCGAATCTGCTCGCGCCCGTCACGTCGCTGATCGGCGGCCTGCTTGGCGGCACGCACGGCAAGTAAACCAACATCCATCAATCGACAAGACAGCGAGGAGTCCATCATGTCCCAGCAACGTTCTCTCACGACAGCCGCCCTGCGCCAATGGCGCACGCCCCTCACGGCCTTCGCCGCCGCCTGCCTGCTGGCCGCCTGCGGCGGCGGCGGCGTCAGTTCGCCGCCGACCAGCAGCAACAACAATAACAACCCGAGCACGAGCGGTACGCCAAGCACGAGCGGCACCAGCGGCACGTCCACCGGCACCAAGGGGGTGGTCAGCACGGTCGGCCAGACGGCCACCGACCTCGGCAGCACGGTGGGCAACATCAGCGTGCCGGGCCTCGGCGACGGCGTGACGAAGGGTGTCGGCAGCACGCTCTCCAGCACCGGCACGATCGTCGGTGCAGCCGCCGATGCGGTGAGCAACGGGCTGGGACAGATCGGTACGACCAAGGATCCGGTCGGCACGACCGTCGCGGGCCTCGGCAACGTGGTCGGCGCAACGAGCAACACGGTGTCCGGCCTGAGCTCGACGGTCAAGGCGCTCGGCACCGGCCAGCTCGCGCCGCTCGCGCCCGTCACGACGCCGGTCGGCACCGTGCTCGACACCGTGGCCAACGGCTTGACGGCCGCCGGCACGACGATCGGCTCGACGCTGTCGTCGGGCGCCGTGCAGCAGGTAACACAACCGCTCAGCTCGGCAATCACGCCGCTCGTGATCACCGCGGGCCAGGTCACGCAACAGGTCGGCACGACGACCGGGCTCGGCCAACCCGTCTCGGGCCTGCTCGGCCAGGTCGGCGGCGCGATCAGCTCGGCCGGCAAGCAGGTTGGCGGCACGTCGAGCCAGCCGCTCGTCGGCGACGTCGGTCAGCTCGTCACCGCGGTCGGCAACACCGTGACCAACGCGGGTGGCCTCGTCAACCCGAACGGCCCGAACGGCGCGGCACCGATCCCCGGCCTGATCACGAGCCTCGTCGGCGGCTCGACGGCGACCGTACAGAACGGCACGTCGTCGGGCTCCGGCTCGACGAATCCGCTCGGCGGCCTGCTATCGGGTCTCGGCTCGACGCCGCTCGGCTCGCTCACGGGTGCACTCGGCGGCGCGACCGGCGGGTCGGGCAGCAGCCCGCTCGCGCCCGTCACCGGCCTCGTCTCCACCGTCACCGGCGCACTGAGCGGCGCGGCGGGCGGCAGTGGCGGCCCGCTCGCCCCCGTCACGAATCTCGTGTCGACGGTCACGGGCACGCTCGGCGGCGCAACGGGTGGCGCAGGCAGTGCAAACCCTCTCGCGCCTGTCACCGGTTTGCTGAATACTGTCACCGGAGCAGTGGGCGGCGCAGCAGGATCGGGCGGATCGAGCCCGCTCGCACCGGTCACGTCGCTGGTTGGCAGCGTCACGGGTACGGCAACGTCGAGCGGCGGCTCGACGGGGCTGCTGGCACCGGTAACGGGATTGCTGGGTACGCTGGGTAGCGTTGGCAAGTAAGGAGGACGGTCGCACCTTCGCAGCCGGAGCGGATGGCGCGACCGTACAAACACAACCGGCATTGCGGCACGCGGCGCGCGGCACCCTGGTGTCGCGCGCCGGCATTACAAAGAAGACGAAGAGCAAGGCCAACGAGGAAAAACAATGAAATCCAGACTCGACAGATGGATGATGCTGCTCGCCATCGCGGCAGCAGGCACGGCACATGCACAAACGCGCGTCGGCGGTAACCCGCTCGACTCCCTGCCCCAGATCAACGCGCCGAAAACCGGCCCGAACGTAACCGTGCAGGTCGCACCGCAGGCGCCGCAGTTGCAGGAGCTGCTGTCGCGTCACCTGACGCCGACCACATTCCAGGTCGAAGGCGTGAAGTCCGTGCCGTTCGAGGAAATCTCGCGTCGCTTCACCCCTCTCGTCGGCAAGGACATCACGATCGGCGAGCTGATCGAAACCGCCAACGGCGTGACGAAGCTGTACCAGGATCGCGGCTTCGCGCTGTCGTTCGCGTTTGTCCCTGCGCAGACGTTCGAGAACGGCGTCGTGCGCATCACGGTGGTCGAAGGCTATGTGTCGGACGTCAAGGTCACCGGCAAGCCCGGTGCAATGGAATCGAAGATTCGCGCAATTGCCGCTCACATCACGGCCGACCGCCCCCTGCGCCGCGCGACGTTCGAGCGCTACGTGAACACATTCGGGCTGCTGCCAGGCCTTACGGTGAAGGCGAACGTCCCGCCGCCGCAAACCACCGACGGCGCGACGACGCTCGAGCTCGCGGTGGATCGCAAGCCGTTCAACGTCAGCACGGGGATCGACTTCAACCACCCGGGCGTCCAGGGTCTCATCACCGCGACCGAAAACGGCCTCACGTCGTTCGGCGAGCAGTTGAGCATCTCGGCGCTCGCGCCGCCGGGACGCGACAAGCAGACCTACTTCGCGTTCAGCGGCGCGCTGCCGGTCGGCAGCAGCGGCCTGATCACGCGCCTCGATGCCAGCACGTATCGCGGCAAGCCGACCGACAACCCGGGGTTGCCGTCGACCGTCGAGCGCACCGTCAAGAACGAGAAACTGGGTCTTTCGGCATCCTATCCGATCCTGCTGAACAACCAGCGCAGCCTGCTCGGTACGGTGTCGGGATACGCAGCGCACAACGAAGACCGTTACCAGAGCAAGCTCAATGGCAACAGCATCGACACGCGTTCGCAAGTCCGCGTGCTGCAGATGCAGCTCGACTACACGAGCGTCCAGCCGAAACAGGTACAGAAGCTGAGCGTCAACGTCGCGAAGGGCTTCAACATCCTCGGCGCGTCGAAAGCGCAGGACATCACCGTCGGCACGACGACGACGTCGGTGGACAGCCCGATCTCGCTGACCTTCGTTCGCACCGGCGCGACCTTCACGCAGACGAACGAATGGCCGTTCCGGATCGGCACGTCGGTGTCGCTGACCGGGCAATACAGTCCCGACTCGCTGCCGACGTCCGAACAGATCTCGTTCGGCTCGACCCGTTACGCGCTCGGCTACCAACCGGGCGAAACGTCGGGCGACTCGGGCTGGGGGATGTCGCTCGAAGTGAACCGCGGCTTCACGCCGGGCTGGACATATCTGAAATCGATCACGCCGTACATCGCATACGACATGGCGCGCGTGTACCTGCACGCAGGCACGCCATCGCCGAACCGCATGTCGTCGGTCGGCATCGGCGTACGGCTCACCGACAGCCGCTTCTACAGCCTCGACCTGAACGTCGCGAAACCGGTGGGTGACGCACCCGTCGAAAGCGCGTCACGCAGCCCGCGCATCAACGCCGCATTCTCATATCAGCTCAACTGATCGGTCACCAAACAGCCCGCGCCACGCGGGCTGTTTCGATTAGAGTCCCCTCTATCAAACGTGGCGCACGGTTTCACGTATTCTGGCGAAGCTCGCAACATGCCCGCCCCATGCAGACGGTCGTGCGAGCGAATCGAACAGACATGCAAAACAAGGAGGAAGACAATGATTCAACTGACCCGCCCGTTGCGTGCAATCGCCATCGCCGGCGCCCTGCTCGCATGCGCAGCTCCCACGTTCGCACAGGCAGACAGCCCCATCGGCATGTGGCAGACGATCGACGACAACACGCATCAGCCGAAGGCACTCGTGCAGATCGCCGAGGACGGTGACGGTGCGCTGACCGGCAAGGTCGTGAAGGGCCTCGGCGCAAACGATACGCCTGACCGCCGCTGCACCGCCTGCACGGACGAGCGCAAGGATCAGCTCATCAAGGGCATGACGATCATCAAGGCCATGAAGAAGGAAGGCGACCACTGGGACGGCGGCAACATTCTCGACCCGGAGAACGGCAAGGTCTACAAGTGCAAGATGACACTTGAAGACGGCGGCCAGAAACTCGTCGTGCGCGGTTACATCGGCGTGTCGCTGCTCGGCCGTTCGCAGACCTGGGTTCGCCAGCAATAACGCGGCTCGCGCTTGAATGCGCGGCTCAATGAAAAGTCGGCCTGCGACGAAGTCGTCAGGCCGATTTTGTTTTGGTGCGTGCGTGGGTGGAACTGACGAACATCACGCTGCATGCTTGAGTGTGTCCGACACATAGCTGCCAGGTGCACGATACGCGGGCGTCGCATTGCTGCGTGCTTCCGCCGCCTTCGATTGCGTGTGCTTGCGCATGCGCGTGGACAACTCGTTGCACAGATTCACGCCTGCGTCGCCATAGAGTTCACGCATGACACTCATCAACGTGCCCGTCTCGTGCCAGACCTTGAAGCGACGATGGCAGGTTTGATACGACGGGTAACGACGCGGCATGGCCGACCACGTTGCGCCGCTGTAGATTACCCAAAGCACGCCGTTCAGGACGGCACGCGTATTGGCCAACGGCCGGCCGCGCAACTCGGTGCGCGGCTGCATTTCGGGCAGAAGCGACGCAACGCAGCGCCACTGTTGGTCGGTGAGATCGCGATACGGTGTCATGGACATCTCCAGCCTTAGTAACCATGACACAACGATATCGGCTCACCTCAACCATGAATATAAGACAAATCCGAAAATACCCTGAGATTGCGTTAATTTGACCGGAATTGACGTTTGAATCCCGTCAATTGCCGGAAATCGCACTCAGGTCAGCGACGTATCGACGATGCGGCGCGGCGTTTCGATGTATTCCTTCGACTGCATCTCGACGATTCGCGAGACCGTACGCGCAAACTCGTTGGCCATCGGGCCTTCGATATACAACTGCTCCGCCGGCACCGCCGCGGACATCAGCAGCTTGACCTTGTGGTCGTACAGCACGTCGATGAGCCACGTGAAGCGCCGCGCCTCGGACGCCATCCGCGGCGACATCTGCGGCACCTCGGACAGCACGATCGCGTGGAAGCGGCTTGCCAGTTCGAGGTAGTCGTTCTGCGAACGCGGGCCGCCGCACAGCGTCGCGAAGTCGAACCACACGACGCCGTCCGCCTTGCGCAGCGCCTTCAGCTCGCGCTTCTCGATATGCAGGAGCGGGCTTTCGTCGGGCACGGCAGCGAGCTTCTGGAAGGCATGCCGCAATTCGCGATCGGCATCCGCGCCGAGCGGCGTGTGATACATCTTCACCTGCGCGAGCGTGCGCTGGCGATAATCGACGCCCGCGTCGACGTTGAGCACGTCGAGCTTGGACTTGATCAGCGCGATCGCCGGCAGCATGCGGTCGCGATGCAGGCCGTCCGGATACAGGTCGTCGGGATCGTAGTTGGACGTCATCACGAACTGCACGCCGTTGTTGAACAGGCGGTCAAGCAGACGGTACAGGATCATCGCATCGGCAATGTCCGACACATGGAACTCGTCGAAGCAGATCAACCGGTAGCGCTTCGCGATGCGCCGTGCGAGTTCGTCGAGCGGATCGGCCTGCCCTTTCAGCTCCTCGAGCTCACGATGCACTTCGCGCATGAATTCATGGAAATGCAGGCGCGTCTTGCGCTGCACGGGCACGACCGCGAAGAAGCTGTCCATCAGGAAGCTCTTGCCGCGACCGACGCCGCCCCACATGTAGACGCCGCGCGGGAGGTCGGGATGATTGATGAGCTTCTTGAATGCGTTCGAGCGGCGCGCCTTGTACTCGACCCACTCGTCGAAACATTGCTGCAGGCGATCGACGGCCGCGCGCTGTGCGGGATCGGACTGATAGCCGCGCGTGGTCAGTTCGCGCGTGTAGTATTCGGTGACGTTCATCGGGCAAACCGGAAAAAACGAAGGCGGACGGGAAAACCCGCCCGCCCTCGTCATGAGACGGCTGCGCCGGCCGATGGCCGGCCGGCGCTACACCGCGCTCAGCTGTTCAGCGAGCGCTTGTCGACGGCGAGCGCCGCTTCGCGCATCACTTCCGACATCGACGGGTGCGGATGGCAGATGCGAGCGATGTCTTCCGACGCCGCCTTGAATTCCATCGCCACCACGGCTTCCGCGATCAGGTCCGACGCGTTCGCAGCGATCACGTGCACGCCGAGCAGTTCGTCGGTCTTCGCGTCCGCGATCATCTTCACGAAGCCGTCCGGAGCGTTCATGCCGAGCGCGCGGCCGTTGATCGAGAACGGGAACTTGCCCGACTTGATCTCGCGGCCTTCCGCCTTCAGCTGCTGCTCCGTCTTGCCGACCCATGCGATTTCCGGGTACGTGTAGATCACCCACGGAATGCAGTTGTAGTCGATGTGCGGCTTCTGGCCGTCGATCACTTCCGCGACCAGCACGCCTTCGTCTTCCGCCTTGTGCGCGAGCATCGGGCCACGCACCACGTCGCCGATCGCGTACACATTCGGCACCGCCGTGCGGCAGTGGTCGTCCACGTCGATGAAGCCGCGCTCGTTCGCCTTCAGGCCGATTGCCTCGAGGCCGAGGTTGTCGGTGTTCGGCACGCGGCCGACCGACACGATCAGGCGGTCGGCGTCGAGCGTCTGCGCGTTGCCGTCCTTGTCCGTGTAGGCGATCGACACGCCGTTCGCGGTCGTCTTCACTTCGCCGATCTTCACGCCGAGATGGATGTCGAGGCCCTGCTTCTTGAACAGCTTGGCTGCTTCCTTCGCGAGCGCTTCGTCAGCTGCGCCGAGGAAGGCCGGCAGCGCTTCGAGCACCGTCACTTCGGCGCCGAGGCGACGCCACACCGAGCCGAGCTCGAGACCGATCACGCCTGCGCCGATCACGGCGAGCTTCTTCGGCACCGAGTCGAACGTCAGCGCACCTTCGTTGTCCGACACGATCTTGTTGTCGACCGGAATGCCCGGCAGGTGACGCGCCTTCGAGCCCGTCGCGATGATCACGTTCTTCGCGGTGACGACTTCGGTTTCACCCTCGCCGCTCACTTCGATCTGCACGCCGGCGTCGGTCTTGCCGGTGAACTTGCCATGGCCCTTCAGCCAGGTGATCTTGTTCTTCTTGAACAGGAACTCGATCCCGCTCGTCATCTTCTCGACGATCGCGTCCTTGCGGCCGAGCATCTTCGCGACATCGATCTTCACGCCGTCGACCGTGATGCCGTGGTCGGCCAGATGGTGCGACGTGTTCTCGAACTCTTCCGACGACGCGAGCAGCGCCTTCGACGGGATGCAGCCGACGTTCAGGCACGTGCCGCCGAGCTTCAGCGCGCCGGCCGGATTCTTCCACTTCTCGATACACGCAACCGTCTTGCCGAGCTGCGCAGCGCGGATCGCGGCGATGTAACCGCCTGGGCCGGCGCCGATCACGACGACGTCAAATTCCTTGGACATGACAATCCTTTCTTCTTGTGCAACCGCACGGGCCGCGCGTGTCGCGCGCCCGTGCGGTGCGGGTCAATGCGGTGAAACTCGGCTTACAGGTCGAGCAGCAGGCGAGCCGGATCTTCCAGCGCATCCTTCATCGCGACGAGCGACAGCACGGCTTCGCGGCCGTCGATGATGCGGTGGTCGTAAGACAGCGCGAGGTAGTTGATCGGACGGATCACGATCTGGCCGTTTTCGACGACCGGGCGCTCCTTCGTCGCGTGCACGCCGAGGATTGCCGACTGCGGCGGGTTGATGATCGGGGTCGACAACATCGAACCGAACACACCGCCGTTCGAGATCGAGAACGTACCGCCCGTCATTTCCTCGATCGACAGCTTGCCGTCCTTCGCCTTCTGGCCGAATTCGGCGATCTTCTTTTCGATCTCGGCGAGGCTCAGCTGATCCGCGTTGCGCAGGATCGGCACGACGAGGCCGCGCGGCGAACCGACCGCGATACCGATGTCGAAGTAGCCGTGGTAGACGATGTCGTTACCGTCGATCGACGCGTTCACGAGCGGGAACTTCTTCAGCGCGTGCACGGCCGCCTTCACGAAGAACGACATGAAGCCGAGCTTCACGCCATGTTCCTTCTCGAACTTGTCCTTGTACTTGTTGCGCAGTTCCATGACCGGAGCCATGTTCACTTCGTTGAACGTCGTCAGGATCGCGTTGGTCTGCTGCGACTCAAGCAGACGCTCGGCGATACGCGCACGCAGGCGCGACATCGGCACGCGCTGTTCCGGACGGTCGTTCAGCCAGGTCGCGGCCGATGCCGGCACCTTCACTTCCGGCAGCGACGGCTTCGCAGCGGCGGTCTTCGCCGGTGCGGCAGCCGGAGCGGCCTTCGGTGCGCTGCCTGCTGCCAGCGCGTCGCCCTTCGTGACGCGGCCGTCGCGGCCCGAACCTGCGACGTCGCCCGCCGACAGGCCCTTCTCGGCCAGCAGCTTCGATGCGGCCGGCGATGCGGTGGTCGACGATGCAGTTGCGGCTGCAGCGACCGGCTGTGCTGCCGGTGCGGCTGCAGCAGGCGCTGCTGCCGGCTTGACTTCGGCGGCGCCTGCCGCGGCTTCGGCTGCACCTGCCTTCGCTTCGGTGTCGATCGTTGCGATCAGCTGATCGGCAACGACGGTGTCACCGTCGTTCTGCAGCACTTGCGCGAGCACGCCCGCGGCCGGTGCCGGCACTTCGAGCACGACCTTGTCGGTCTCGAGTTCGATCAGGATTTCGTCTTGAGCAACTGCTTCGCCCGGCTTCTTCTTCCACTGCAGCATGGTGGCTTCCGAAACCGACTCCGAAAGCTGGGGGACTTTGACTTCTACGATAGCCATGTGATTTTCCTGGATGCTTAATCTGGGTAATGACGAGGTTCGTGCGATTCCTTCGGCCGGTGCGGCGCGCAACGCGCCCGGCGGCCCAAAAGAGACGGGAAAGCGCATGGCGCCTTCCCGTTTCGCTTCCGTCGGTTATTTCGCGATCGACGTGCTCTTCAGGCGGCCGAAAGCACCTTCGATGAGGGCCTTCTGCTGCTCGTAGTGCTTCGCGTAGTAGCCAACCGCCGGCGAGGCCGAAGCCGGACGGCCGCTGTATGCCAGCTTCTGCCCTTCCTTCATGCCTTCCTTCAGATGGTGCTCGACGTAGAACCAGGGGCCCTGATTCTGCGGCTCGTCCTGCACCCAGACCACTTCAGTCGCGTTCTCGTACTTCTTCATTTCGGCTTCGAACTGCTTGTGCGCGAACGGGTACAGCTGCTCGATACGGATGATCGCGACGTCGTTCGCCTTCGCTTCGCGGCGATGTGCGACGAGGTCGTAATACACGCGGCCCGAGCATGCCAGCACGCGCTTGACCTTCTTCGCGTCGATGCCGCCGTCGGTTTCGCCCAGCACCGGCTGGAACGAACCCTTCGCGAGTTCCGACAGATCCGACACCGCCTCCTTGTGACGCAGCAGCGACTTCGGCGTAGCGACGATCAGCGGCTTGCGGAACAGGCGGATCATCTGGCGACGCAGCAGGTGGAAAATCTGTGCCGGCGTCGTCGGTTGAACGACCTGCATGTTGTGATCGGCACACAGCTGCAGGAAACGCTCGATACGCGTCGACGAGTGTTCCGGACCCTGGCCTTCGTAGCCGTGCGGCAGCAGCATCGTCAGACCCGACACGCGGCCCCACTTCACTTCGCCCGACGAGATGAACTGGTCGATCACCACCTGCGCGCCGTTGACGAAGTCGCCGAACTGCGCTTCCCACAGCACGAGCGTGTTCGGCTCGGCGGTCGAGTAACCGTATTCGAAGCCCAGCACCGCCTCTTCCGACAGCACCGAGTCGATCACCGTGAACTTCGCCTGGCCTTCGGCGATGTTCTGCAGCGGCACGTACGTGCCGTCGTTCCAGCGCTCGCGGTTCTGGTCGTGCAGCACCGCATGACGGTGCGTGAACGTGCCGCGGCCCGAATCCTGGCCCGTCAGGCGCACCGAGTAACCCGATGCGACGAGCGACGCGAACGCGAGGTGTTCGCCCATGCCCCAGTCGAGCGGCTGGTCGCCACGCGCCATGTTGCGGCGGTCGTTGATCACGCGCTCGACGAGCGGGTGGACCTTGAAGTTTTCCGGGACCGTCGTGATGCGTTCGCCGAGGCGCTTCAGTTCTGCGAGCGGCACGGCCGTGTCGGCTGCATCCGTCCACTTGCGGTTCAGGAACGGAACCCAGTCGACCGCGTACTTGCTCTTGTAGTTCGACAGGACCGGGTCGACCGTGTGGTGACCGTCGTCCATCGCCTTGCGGTACGCCTTCACGTAGTTGTCGGCGTCTTCCGCGGTGATCACGCCCTGCTGCACGAGCTTCTCGGCGTACAGCGCACGGGTGCCCGGGTGCTGCGCGATCTTCTTGTACATCAGCGGCTGCGTGACCGCCGGCGTGTCCTGCTCGTTGTGGCCCAGCTTGCGGAAGCAGACGATGTCGATCACGACATCCTTGTGGAACTGCATCCGGTAGTCGATCGCGATCTGGATCGCGAGCACGACAGCTTCCGGATCGTCGCCGTTCACGTGCAGCACCGGCGCTTCGATCATCTTGACGACATCGGTACAGTACAGCGTCGAGCGCGCATCGCGCGGGTCGGACGTCGTGAAGCCGATCTGGTTGTTGATGACGATGTGCAGCGTGCCGTGCGTGCCGTAGCCGCGCGTCTGCGCGAGGTTCAGCGTTTCCATCACGACGCCCTGGCCAGCGAAGGCCGCGTCACCGTGGATCTGCACCGGCAGCACTTGCAGGCCGTCTTCGTCGCCGCGACGGTCCATCCGCGCCTTCGCGGAACCTTCGACCACCGGGTTCACGATCTCGAGGTGCGACGGGTTGAACGCGAGCGACAGGTGGACCGGGCCGCCTTCCGTCGACACGTCCGACGAGAAGCCCTTGTGGTACTTCACGTCACCGGCCGGCAGGTCGTCGACGTGCTTGCCTTCGAATTCGGCGAACAGGTCGGCCGGCATCTTGCCCAGCGTGTTGACCAGCACGTTCAGACGGCCACGGTGAGCCATGCCGATGATGATTTCCTGCACGCCGCGCTTGCCCGCGTGCTGGACGACTTCGTCCATCGCCGCGATGAAGCTTTCGCCGCCTTCGAGCGAGAAGCGCTTCTGGCCGACGTACTTGGTATGCAGGTAGCGCTCGAGGCCTTCAGCAGCCGTCAGGCGATTCAGGATGTGCTTCTTCTCGTCTGCCGAGAAGTTCGGCGTCGCGCGGGTCGACTCCAGGCGCTCCTGCCACCAGCGCTTCTGTTCCGGGTCGCTGATGTACATGTATTCGGCGCCGATCGTGCCGCAGTACGTGTCGCGCAGGCCCTTGACGATGTCACGCAGCGAAGCCTGGTCGAAACCGAAGTACAGGTTGCTTGCGCTGTACGTCTGGTCGAGGTCGCCTTCGGAGAAATCGTAGAACGCGGGTTCGAGCTCGGGAATGGCGGGACGTTCGCGACGCTTCAGCGGATCCAGATTGGCCCATTGCGAGCCGAGGAAGCGGTAGGCGCTGATGAGGGACTGGACGTGCACTTGCTTGCGTGCCGCAGCCAGATTGGTGGTGCTTTCGCGCGGGATGAAGGCATTGGCCTTCGCGCGCTCGGCGAACGATTCGACGATCGGAAAATGGGCGACGTCATTGGCATTCGAACCGTCCGTTGCAGGCACATTCTGCAGCGCGTCGAAATACTCTCGCCAGTTCTCCGGCACCGATGCCGGATTGTTGAGGTATGCATCGTACAGTTCTTCAACGTACGAAGCATTGCCGCCGAACAGATAGGAGTTCAGCTGAAACTGCTTCATTACATCTGACATTTTACGCTCACCTTTCTTCGAGCTTCTCGAGAAATAGCGGGTTACTCAACCTTCCGCGACACGGCCTGACCGTTTAGCGGATTGCGAATCAAGTCTTGCTTGGAAGGACCTAAAACTTGCGTGCGCGCAGCATATCACAGAACCGATACCGGAGTTCACGGCGAAATGTGCCTGAAAGCACCGCGCGACGGGGTTTTGCCGGATTGCCACGACCCGCGGGAACAGTGTTTTGCAGGCAACCCGATTGCATATCGCGCAGATGCAAAAAAGGCTGCCCGCAGGCAGCCTTTTCCGCGATGCAGCGAACGGCCGGAACGCTTAGTCGACCGCGCCTTCGCGGCTCGCGCGGCGACGCTCATGCTCCTTCAGGAAGCGCTTGCGCAGGCGGATCGATTGCGGCGTCACTTCAACGAGTTCGTCGTCGTCGATGAATTCGACCGCGTATTCCAGCGACATCTGGACCGGCGGCACGAGGCGTACCGCTTCATCGGTACCCGACGCACGCACGTTGGTCAGCTGCTTGCCCTTGATCGGGTTCACGACGAGGTCGTTGTCGCGGCTGTGGATACCGATGATCATGCCCTCGTAGAGCGCATCACCCGGCTTCACGAACATGCGGCCGCGATCCTGCAGCTTCCACAGTGCGTAGGCCACGGCAGCGCCGTCGTCCTGCGAGATCAGCACGCCGTTGCGGCGCTCGAACACCGAGCCGTCCTTGACCGGTGCGTACGAGTCGAAGATGTGGCTCATCAGGCCCGTGCCGCGCGTGAGCGTCAGGAATTCGCTCTGGAAGCCGATCAGGCCCCGCGCCGAGATCTTGTACTCCAGACGCGTGCGGCCGCGGCCGTCCGACGCCATGTCGAGCATCTCGCCCTTGCGGCGGCCGAGCTCTTCCATCACGCCGCCCTGGTGTTCGTCCTCGACGTCGACGGTCAGCAGCTCGTACGGCTCGTGACGCACGCCGTCGATTTCCTGCATCACGACGCGCGGACGCGACACGGCCAGCTCGTAGCCTTCACGACGCATGTTCTCGACGAGAATCGTCAGGTGCAGCTCACCACGACCCGACACTTCGAACACCGTTTCGTCGCCGGTGTCCTTCACGCGCAGCGCGACGTTGTGGTTCAGTTCCTTCATCAGACGGTCACGGATCTGGCGGCTCGTGACGAACTTGCCTTCGCGGCCGGCGAGCGGCGACGAGTTGACGAGGAAGTTCATCGTCAGCGTCGGCTCGTCGACGGTGATCATCGGCAGCGCTTCCGGCGTATCCACCGCGCAGATCGTTGCGCCGATGCCGACGTCTTCAATACCGTTGATCAGCACGATGTCACCCGCTTCGGCCGACTCGACCTGAACGCGCTCGAGACCCGTGAACGACAGCACCTGGTTGATCTTGCGGTTCAGCACGTCGCCTTCCGGCCCGAAGCGCATCGCGACCGGCTGGCCCGGCTTGATGCGACCGCGCGTGATGCGGCCGACGCCGATCCGGCCGACGTACGTCGAATAGTCGAGCGACGTGATCTGAAGTTGCAGCGGCGCGTCCGGATCCGCCGGGCGGACCGGCACGTGCTCGAGGACTGCCTCGAACAGCGGGCGCATGTCGCCTTCGCGCGCGGCCGGGTCGAGCGACGCATAGCCGTTCAGGCCCGATGCGTAGACGATCGGGAAGTCGAGCTGCTCTTCGGTTGCGCCGAGCTTGTCGAACAGGTCGAAGGTCTGGTTGATGACCCAGTCGATCCGCGCGCCCGGACGGTCGATCTTGTTGACGATGACGATCGGCTTCAGGCCGAGCGCGAGCGCCTTCTTCGTGACGAAGCGCGTCTGCGGCATCGGGCCCTCGACCGCGTCGACGAGCAGCAGCACCGAGTCGACCATCGACAGCACGCGCTCCACCTCGCCGCCGAAGTCCGCGTGCCCCGGCGTGTCGACGATGTTGATGTGCGTGCCTTCGTATTCGACCGCGCAGTTCTTCGCGAGAATCGTGATCCCGCGCTCTTTTTCGATGTCGTTCGAGTCCATCACCCGCTCCGCAATCTGCTGGTTCTCGCGGAAGGTGCCGGACTGGCGAAGCAGTTGGTCGACGAGCGTAGTCTTGCCGTGGTCGACGTGGGCGATGATGGCGATATTGCGAAGGGCGCGGGTCATAGAAACCTGGAAATCGTTTGAACGCGCAAAAGCGCCCGCTCGTTTTTCACGGGCGCGCGCATTGCAGCTTGGAAAGCCACAAATTATAGCACGTGCGGATGTCGGGAGCCGACGGGCACGTTGCGACGCAACACTGGACGGCCGGCGCGCCCTCCCCTCGAACCCGCCAGTCGGCTGAAGCCCGCATCATCGGCAAGCCCCAAAAACCTTATTGGGATAGTGGATTTGTGGGACACAAAGCGCGCCCTTTGCCGTTCGATTAACATTTGCCGCGGCAAGCAACTGTGCCTATACTGCTGCCTAGTCAACTATTGCAGCTTCAGGGTTTTATGTCGGATTCTTCTACCCAACCACCCGTCTCGCCGCTGTCCTCGTATCAGATGAACGACAGCGTCGGTTATCTGATGTCGCGCGTGAAGTCGGTGATGACCAACCTCGTCACGCAACGCACGCAGGAAGAGCTCGGCATCACGGGCACCCAGGCGAGCATGCTGTTCATGATCGCGGTCGGCAAATGCTCGACGGCCGCCGAGCTCGCGCGCGAGTACGGCATCGACGCGAGCGCGGTCACGCGCCTGCTCGACCGGGTCGAGAAACGCGGCCTGCTGTCCCGCGTGCGCAGCATCGAGGATCGGCGTGTCGTGCGCCTCGAGTTGACCGACGAAGGCCGTGCGCTCGCCGAACGGCTGCCGCCGATTTTCCGGAGCGTGCTCGACCAGGTGCTGGACGGGTTCACGCCGGAGGAAGTCGGGTTCCTGAAGAGCATGCTGCGCCGCATTCTCAGCAACTACTGCGAGACCGCCGGCGGCAGCATCACGTAATAGTTGCCATAACAATTACTTTTGACAGATTAATGTAAGGAAATCCTTGCAGTGTCCATCATTCATTCCGAGTCAGGGATCAGCGCGATGAAATCCTCCCCGTTGTCCGTGCGCGCCGGGTCGTGCCGCGCCGCCGTCGCTGCCGCGGTCGCCGCACTGGCGCTGGCGGGTTGCGCAAACTACATCGGCATCAAGAGCGACAAGCAGATCGCCCCCGTGTCGCAATTCGAGTCCGCCCAGAGCCTGCCGGCCCAGGGCGGCCAGTGGCCGGCGCTCGACTGGGCCAGCCAGTTCGGCGACCCGCAGTTGCCGAAGCTGATCGACGAAGCCCTGCAGGGCAATCCGTCGATCGCACAGGCGCAGGCGCGCATCGCTAAGGCGTCGTCATACATCGAATCGTCGCGCTCGAACCTGATGCCGAAGGCGGAAGCCAGCTATTCGTGGACGCGCGAGCTGTATTCGTCGAATGCGCTGTTCCCGCCCCCGTACGGCGGCCAGTGGTACAGCGAGAACAACGCGCTCGCGAGTGCGTCGTGGGAACTCGACCTGTGGGGCAAGAATCGCGAACGCCTGCACACCGCCGTGTCGCAGGAAAAGGCGGCCGAAGCCGATATGCAGCAGGCGCGCATCACGCTCGCGTCGTCGGTCGCACGCACCTACAACTCGCTCGCGCAGCTCTATGCGCTGCGCGACATCGCCCAACGCGAGATCACCAACCGCGAGACGGTCGGCAAGATCACCGACGGCCGCGTATCGGCCGGCCTCGACACCAACGTCGAACGCCAGACGGCCCGCGGCAACATCGCGACGACCCAGGCTTCGCTGTCCGATCTCGACGGCCAGATCACGACGGCGCGCTACCAGCTCGCCGCACTGCTCGGCAAGGGCCCGGATCGCGGGTTGCAGATCGCGGCGCCCGTGCTGAACCCGAGCGGCGAAGTCGCGCTGCCCGGCAACCTGCCGGCCGATCTCGTCTCGCGCCGCCCCGACATCGTCGCCGCGCGCTGGCAGGTCGAAGCCGCGATGCACGACGTGAAGGAAGCGAAGGCCGAGTTCTATCCCGACGTGAACCTCGCGGCCGGCTTCGGCTTCGATGCGTTCGGCTGGGGCAAATTCCTGAACTTCGCGAGCCGTCAGGCGCAGTTCGGCCCGGCGATCCACCTGCCGATTTTCGACGCAGGCGCGCTGCGCGCGCAGCTCAAGGGCCGCTACGCGGACTTCGACCTGTCGGTGGCGAACTACAACCAGACACTGATCAGCGCGTTGAACGACGTCGCGACCCAGGTCGCGTCGATCCGCGCCGTAGATCGCCAGATGGGCGATGCGCAACGCGCGCTCGACGCGTCGACGCGCGCCTACGACCTCGCGGTTATCCGCTACAAGGCCGGCCTGTCGCCGCAGCTGCAAGTGCTGACCGCGGACAGCAACCGCCTCGCATCGGAACAGACGGTGACCAACCTGAAGATGCGCCGCCGCGACATGCAGCTCGCGCTGATCAAGGCGCTGGGTGGCGGGTTCGACGCGACCGGCACGCCGCTCGCCGCCCCCGATGCCGACAAGCCGACAAAACAGGCCGCCAACTGAACCGGCGCCACCACTACGCAGACACTCGAAATAACGGACGGAGAAAATCGCCATGAGCGACCAACAAAACGCCGCCGGCGCGCAGCCGCAGAACAACGGCAAGCGCAAACGGATGATGACGCTGCTCGTCGCGGTCATCGTGATCGCGGCCATCGCGTATGGCCTGTACTACTTCCTCGTCGCCCGGTTCCATGAAGGGACCGACGACGCGTACGTGAACGGCAACGTCGTGCAGATCACGCCGCAGGTCACCGGTACCGTGATCGCGGTGAAGGCCGACGACACGCAGACGGTCAAGGCCGGCGACCCGCTCGTCGTGCTCGACCCGGCCGACTCGCAGGTCGCGCTGCAGCAGGCCGAAGCCAATCTCGCACAAACGGTACGCCAGGTGCGTGGCCTGTTCGTCAACGACGACCAGTATCGCGCGCAAGTCGCGCTGCGCCAGTCCGACCTGTCGAAGGCGCAGGACGACCTGCGTCGCCGCCTCGCCGTCGCGCAGACGGGCGCCGTGTCGCAGGAAGAGATCTCGCATGCCCGCGACGCGGTGAAGGCCGCGCAGGCGTCGGTCGACGCCGCGCAGCAGCAGCTCGCATCGAATCGCGCATTGACCGCGAACACGACGATCGCATCGCACCCGAACGTGATGGCCGCCGCCGCGAAGGTGCGCGACGCGTACCTCGCGAACGCGCGTAACGTGCTGCCCGCGCCGGTTACCGGCTACGTCGCGAAGCGCTCGGTGCAGGTCGGCCAGCGCGTGTCGCCCGGCAACCCGCTGATGTCGGTGGTGCCGCTCAATGCCGTGTGGGTCGACGCGAACTTCAAGGAAGTCCAGCTGAAGCACATGCGCATCGGCCAGCCGGTCGAAATGACGGCCGACATCTACGGCTCGTCGGTCACGTACCACGGCAAGGTCGTCGGCTTCTCGGCCGGTACGGGCTCGGCGTTCTCGCTGCTGCCGGCGCAGAACGCGACGGGTAACTGGATCAAGGTCGTGCAACGCCTGCCGGTGCGTATCGAACTCGATCCGAAGGATCTCGACAAGCACCCGCTGCGCATCGGTTTGTCGATGCAGGTCGACGTGGACATCAAGGACGAACGCGGCGACCAGCTCGTGAACGCGCCGAACACCGTCTACGAGACCAACGTGTTCGCGAAGTACGGCGACGAAGCCGATGCCGAAATCGCCCGCATCGTCGCCGAGAACGCAGGCGGCAACGCATCGGCGCCCGCCGCGTCGAAGTCGAATGCCGTCGCGAAGATGATGTAACCGTTCCGACTCCGGAAAAACAACCGACATGGCACAGGCTCCTGTCTCTCACCCGCCCTTGCAGGGCGGGCAACTCGTGATCGGGACGATCGCGGTATCGCTCGCGGTGTTCATGAACGTGCTCGACACGTCCATCGCGAACGTCGCGATCCCGACCATCTCGGGCGACCTCGGCGTGTCGTCCGACCAGGGCACGTGGGTCATCACGTCGTTCGCGGTCGCGAACGCGATCTCGGTGCCGCTGACCGGCTGGCTGACCGACCGCTTCGGGCAGGTGCGCCTGTTCCTCGCATCGATCATCCTGTTCGTGATTTCGTCGTGGATGTGCGGTCTCTCGCCCAACCTGCCGTTCCTGCTTGGATCGCGCGTGCTGCAAGGCGCGGTGGCCGGCCCGATGATTCCGCTGTCGCAGGCGCTCCTGCTGTCGAGCTATCCGCGCGCCAAGGCACCGATGGCGCTCGCGCTATGGGCGATGACAACGCTGATCGCGCCCGTTGCCGGCCCGATTCTCGGCGGCTGGATCTCGGACAACTACTCGTGGCCGTGGATCTTCTACGTCAACATCCCGGTCGGCATCGCCGCCGCCGCCGCGACGTGGGCGATCTACCGCAACCGGGAGTCGGCCGTGCGCCGCGCGCCGATCGACGGCGTAGGCCTCGCGCTGCTGGTCGTCTGGGTCGGGTCGCTGCAGATCATGCTCGACAAGGGCAAGGATCTCGACTGGTTCGCGTCGACGACCATCATCGTGCTCGCGCTGACCGCCGTCATTGCGTTCGCGTTCTTCGTCATCTGGGAGCTGACCGCAGAGCACCCGGTTGTCGACCTGTCGCTGTTCCGCATGCGGAACTTCACCGGTGGCACGGTTGCGCTGTCGATCGGCTACGGCCTGTACTTCGGCAACCTCGTGCTGTTGCCGCTGTGGCTGCAGACGCAGATCGGCTACACCGCGACCGACGCCGGTCTCGTGATGGCGCCGGTCGGCCTGTTCGCGATCCTGCTGTCTCCGCTCACCGGGAAGTATCTGCCGCGCACCGATCCGCGCTTCATCTCGACGGCGTCGTTCCTGACGTTTGCGCTGTGCTTCTGGATGCGGTCGCGCTACACGACGGGCGTCGACGAATGGTCGCTGACGCTGCCGACGCTCGTGCAGGGCATCGCGATGGCCGGCTTCTTCATCCCGCTGGTGTCGATCACGCTGTCCGGCCTGCCCGGCCACCGCATCCCTGCGGCATCGGGCCTGTCGAACTTCGTGCGGATCATGTGCGGCGGTATCGGCACGTCGATCTTCCAGACGGCCTGGGACCATCGCAACAACTTCCATCACGCGCAACTGGTCGAGCAGGCGAACGTCTACAACCCGACGTTCAACCAGGCCGTCATGCAGATGGGCAACCTCGGGCTGACGCAGGACCAGGCGCACGGGCTGATCAACAACATGGCTACACAGCAGGCCGCGCAGCTCGGCGTGAACGACCTGTTCTACATCTCGGCGGCGATTTTCGTGCTGCTGATCGGGCTGATCTGGATCACGAAGCCCGAGCGCTCGGGTGGCGGCGATGCAGGTGCTGCGGCATCGGCTGCACACTGAACACGCAGCCTGAACGCAAACAAAAAGCCCGCCTTTCGGCGGGCTTAATAGGATGGTCAGCCCGATCCTCACTCAGTGGACTACGCTGAGTGAGGATTTTGTCCTTCTGGAGGGCCATCATGGACACGGTATCGCTGATCGGAATCGATCTCGGCAAGCACTGCTTCCACCTGCATGGACAGGATGCGTCAGGCAGGATGGTGTTCCGTAAAAAGCTCACGCGTAGCCAGATGTTCACGCTGCTGGGCAATTTTCCGCGTTGCATTGTGGTCATGGAGGCCTGCGCCGGTGCTCACTGGATCGCACGTCGACTTCAAGCGCTGGGCCATGAGGCCAAGCTGATTTCTCCGCAATTCGTCAAACCGTTCCGGCAAGGCAACAAGAACGATTTCGCGGACGCCCAGGCGATCTGCGAAGCAGCCGCTCGTTCGAGCATGCGTTTCGTGAGCCCGCACAACGAAGCCCAGCAAATCGTTTCAGCCTTGCACCGTGTGCGCGAGCGGCTGGTGCGTGACCGCACCGGCACGATCAATCAGATTCATGCGTTTCTGTTGGAGTTCGGTATCAGCTTGCCGCGCGGCATGGCAGTGATCCGGCGACTGCCTGCCGTGCTCGAGGCAGAATCGTTGCCGCCGAGGCTGGTGGTCGTGCTCGAACGTTTGCAGGCGCACTTCAAGTATCTGGACGAGCAGATCCACCAGCTCGAACGTGAGTTGCTTACCCAGCTACACGAGGATGAACGCAGTGAACGACTGCTCGAGATTCCTGGCATTGGCCCGATGACCGCCAGCGTGTTGATGTCTGAGTTGGGCGATGCCCAGCAATATGGCTCAGCAAGGCAGTTTGCAGCTTCGGTTGGTCTGGTGCCGCGGCAGTACAGCACCGGCGGCAAACCAACGCTACTGGGCATCAGCAAGCGTGGCGACAAGGAACTGCGACGATTGCTGGTGCAATGTGCGCGGGCCATCATGCAGCGCATCGAGCACCGCACGGATGCATTGGGCGTCTGGATTCGCAGCCTGTTGGCGCGGCGACACTCGAACGTGGTGGCCTGTGCCCTGGCCAACAAACTGGCGAGGATCGCCTGGGCCATCCTCGCCAAAGGGACACACTACCGGAGCATCGAGGCTGTTCCCTCAGTCTGACGCTTCCTATCGCTTACGGCTTCAGTTTCAGTAGTCACCTCTGGTTTTGCGACGCGAGATACGTGAAGGCATAAACGACTCAACGGCCGGGCAAGTAACCTGACACAAAAAACAGCACCTCAATGCTGTGGGCTTTTTGAGGTTTGCCCGGCGCGGCTCCCATCATGGGGCGGGATCTTTCCCATCCGCGACCCCGGATAGATTCGAGCAAGTCCACTTTAGGTCAACACTGCCTCGCTTGCAAAAATCGGGCTGACCATAGATTTTTATTCGAACGGGGCGTTCGCGCGGCTGCGTCAGGCCGCCGTGACGACGAGCCGATCCGGCGCGAGTACGCCGTTCGCCTTGCGCGCCACACCGAGCAGCCGGGTAGCGTCATAGACGCGCACACGCTCGCCTTCGGCCGCATCGATCGGATCGAGCGCCGACAGCGGCAGACGCTGGCCGTGCAGGAACCGCTTCGCGCTGGTTTCATCGAGACGAACCAGCGGAAACGTCGACAGCAACGCGTCGACCGGCTGGAGCCACGCATCGCGCGACGCTTCGTCCGCATCGGACAGCGCATCGAGCGTCACCGCATGCTCGAGCGTCAGCGCACCGACGCCCGTGCGGCGCAGCATCGTCAGATGCGCACCGCACCCGAGTGCCTCGCCGATATCCTCCGCCAGCGTACGCACGTACGTGCCCTTGCTGCAGGTCACGCGAAACGTCACGTCGGGCAGGTCGCACGCGAGCAGCTCGAGTGCGAGAATCGTCACGTTGCGACCCTCGCGCTCGACGGTTTGCCCCGCGCGCGCATATTCGTACAGCGGCTTGCCGTCGCGCTTGAGCGCCGAATACATCGGCGGCACCTGCACGATCTCGCCGGTGAAGCGCACGAGCGCGGCCTCCACCGCCGCGCGATCGCATTCGACCGGCCGCGTGTCGATCACTTCGCCTTCCGCGTCGCCGGTAGCCGTACGCTGGCCGAGACGCATCGTTGCTTCGTAGGTCTTGTCCGCTTCGAGCAGATCCTGCGAGAACTTCGTCGCCTCGCCGAAGCACAGCGGCAGCAGGCCCGAAGCCAGCGGATCGAGCGTGCCGGTGTGACCGGCTTTCTTCGCGAGCAGCAGGCGCTTCGCGCGAATCAGCGCGTCGTTGCTCGACAGGCCGACGGGCTTGTCGAGCAGGAGGACGCCATCCAGCACGCGCCGGGGCACGCGCGGACGTTGGGATGCAGTCGTCATAGGTCGAGCTCAGTCGTCCTTGGCGGCCGCGTCGGCCTCGTCGTCATCCTTCGCGCGCGTCGAGTTCGCCTCCTTGATCAGGCGCGACATTTCCACGGCCTTCTCGATCGTCTGGTCGTAGTGGAAATGCAGCGTCGGCACCGTATGGATGTGCAGGCGCTTGAACAACAGGTTGTGCAAGTGACCCGACGCATGGTTCAGCGCTTCCTGCGTCTTGTCCGGATCGCCGGTCAACGCGGTGAAGTAGACCTTCGCATGTGCGTAATCCGGCGTGAGCTCCACGCTCTGGATGGTCACGATGCCGATGCGCGGGTCTTTGACCTCGCGCATGATGAGTTCGGACAGATCGCGCTGAATCTGGTCAGCGATCTGCACGTTGCGATTGGGGGAAGTACGTTTCCTGGACATGATCGATCCGTGATCCGTTTATCAGGATAAAGCGGCGGCCAGTGTTGGCACGCCACCATGAAAATGGGCGGGACAGGCCCAAGCCTGCCCCGCCCATGAGCCGATGCGCGAGGGTTACAGCGTACGCGCGACTTCGGTCACTTCGAAGACTTCGAACTGGTCGCCTTCGACGATATCGTTGAAATTCTTCACCGACATACCGCACTCGAAGCCTTGCTTCACTTCCTTCACGTCGTCCTTGAAGCGCTTCAGCGATTCGAGTTCGCCCGTGAAGATCACGACGTTGTTGCGCAGCACGCGCACCGACGACGAGCGCTTGACGACACCGTCCGTCACCATACAGCCGGCGACTGCACCGATCTTCGGTACCTTGAAGACCTGGCGCACCTCGACCATGCCGGTGATGACTTCGCGCTTCTCCGGCGCCAGCATGCCCGACATCGCCGCCTTCACCTCATCCACTGCGTCATAGATGATGTTGTAGTAACGGATGTCGATGCCATTCGATTCGGCCAGCTTGCGCGCCTGTGCATCCGCACGCGTGTTGAAGCCGATGATGACAGCCTTCGATGCCGTTGCGAGGTTGACGTCGTTTTCGCTGATGCCGCCCACCGCGCTGTGCACGATCTGCACGCGCACTTCGTCGGTCGACAGCTTGAGCAGCGATTGAACGAGTGCTTCCTGCGAGCCCTGCACGTCCGCCTTGATGATGAGCGGCAGGTTCTGCACTTCGCCTTCGCCCATCTGCTCGAGCATGCTTTCCAGCTTCGCGGCCTGCTGCTTCGCAAGCTTGACGTCGCGGAACTTGCCCTGGCGGAACAGTGCGATTTCTCGCGCCTTGCGCTCGTCCGGCAGCACGATCACTTCTTCGCCCGCGCCCGGCACTTCCGACAGACCCTGGATTTCGACCGGGATCGACGGGCCAGCTTCCTTCGTCGGCTTGCCGTTCTCGTCGAGCATCGCGCGCACGCGGCCGTAGGCCGTACCCGCCAGCACGACGTCGCCTCGGTTCAGCGTACCGGACTGCACCAGGATCGTCGCGACCGGGCCCTTGCCCTTGTCGAGCTTCGCTTCGATCACGATGCCCTTGGCCGGCGCCTCGACCGGTGCCTTCAGTTCCAGCACTTCGGCTTGCAGCAGCACGTTCTCGAGCAGATCGTCGATACCCGCGCCCGTCTTCGCCGAAACCGGCACGAACGGCGAATCGCCGCCGTACTCTTCCGGCACGACGCCTTCCGCGACCAGTTCCTGCTTGACGCGATCGAGATTCGCGTCCGGCTTGTCGATCTTGTTGATCGCGACGACGATCGGCACGCCGCCTGCCTTCGCGTGCGCGATGGCTTCCTTCGTCTGCGGCATCACACCGTCGTCGGCTGCCACCACCAGCACCACGATGTCGGTCGCCTTCGCGCCGCGTGCACGCATTGCCGTGAACGCTTCGTGACCCGGCGTATCGAGGAACGTGATGACGCCGCGCGGCGTTTCGACATGGTATGCGCCGATGTGCTGCGTAATGCCGCCCGCTTCGCCAGCGGCAACCTTCGCGCGGCGGATGTGGTCGAGCAGCGAGGTCTTGCCGTGGTCGACGTGACCCATGACCGTGACGACCGGCGGACGCGGCAGTTGCTCCGCATCGGTACCCGTTTCGCCTTCGACGAGCAGCGCTTCCGGATCGTCCAGCTTCGCGGCAACCGCGCGGTGGCCCAGTTCCTCGACGATGATCATCGCCGTTTCCTGGTCCAGCACCTGGTTGATCGTGACCATCTGGCCCATCTTCATCATCACCTTGATGACTTCGGAGGCCTTCACCGACATCTTGTGCGCGAGATCGGCAACCGACACGGTTTCCGGCACGTGCACTTCACGGACGATCGGCTCGGTCGGCGCCTGGAACGTGGAGCTGTCCTGGTGACGGCCGCGACCCTTCGGGCCGCCGCGCCAGCCGCGGTCGACGCCGCCGCTCGAATCGCCGCGCGTCTTGATGCCGCGACGCTTCGATGCGTCGTCCTGCCAGCCGCCCTTGCCTGCGCCCGGCTTCTTGTTGCGGTCGCCCGCGCCTGCCGGCGCAGTCGTAGCCGGCGCTGCAGCACCGGCCGGCTTCTTCACGGCCGGACGCGCCTGCGCACCTTCCGGCTTCGCCGGCTTGTGCAGCGTACCCTTCGCTTCGGCCGGCTTCGGCGGCTCGACCGGCTTCGGCGGCTCGACTGCCTTGACCACGGCCTTGCGCGGCGTGTTCATCATTTCGCGAATCGCACGCGCTTCGGCTTCTGCCGCCGCGCGACGCTTGCTGATCTCTTCCTGCTCGGCGCGCGCCTTGTCCGCCGCCTCGCGGGCAGCATCTTCAGCCTTCTTCGCCGCTTCACGCTGAGCCGCACGTTCGGCGGCTGCGCGTGCTTCGTCCTGCGCGGACTGCGTGCTCGCTGCCTCCTGCTGCTCGGCTGCGGCAGCCTGCTGTGCGGCTGCCTGCTGCTGTGCCGCCGCAGCTTCGGCCGCAGCACGCTTCGCCGCTGCCTCTTCCTCGGCGCGACGACGCTCGGCTTCGGCCGCTTCCTCGCGGGCGCGGCGCTCTGCTTCCTCGCGCTCGAGACGTTCCTGACGCTCGCGAAGCTCCTGCGCCTGCTTCTCGAGCAGCTCGGCCTCGCGGCGCGCTTCTTCTTCGCGACGCTTCAGATCCGCATCGTCGTCCGCTTCGGCGACCTGCGCCTGACCCTGTTCCGCACCCTCGCTCACGTCGTCGCGCTTGACGAACGTACGCTTCTTGCGGACCTCGACCTGAATGGTGCGAGCCTTGCCCGTCGCGTCAGATTGCTTGATCTCCGACGTATGCTTGCGGGTCAGCGTGATCTTGCGCTTGTCGCCGTCGGTTGCGCCGTGCGACTTGCGCAAATGATCGAGCAGACGCGCCTTGTCCGTTTCGGACAGCGCATCGTCTTCACTCGCTTTCTGGACGCCCGCCGCCTGCAGCTGTTCGAGCAGCACACCAGCAGGCATTTTCAGTTCCGCGGCAAATTGGGCTACGTTGTTACTCGCCATTCATTCCTCTTAGTGCAAGGACCGATTCCTTGCGGTTAGCATCGGGTCAGGCCATACGGCCGCCATCAAATCAGTGCGCCATGGTCATTTCTCACTGGAACCAGTGTTCACGTGCTTTCATGATCAACGCCTTAGCGGCATCCTCTTCCATCCCGGTCATGTCGACCAGTTCATCTACAGCCAGCTCGGCGAGATCGTCGCGCGTCTGCACGCCGTGTTCGGCCAGCTTCGCGAGCAGCTCCGGCGTGATGCCGTCGAGGCTCTTGAGATCCAGCGCTGCGTTCTCGACCTTTTCTTCGTTCGCGATGGCCATCGTCAACAGCGCGTCGCGTGCGCGGTTGCGCAGTTCGTGCACGGTGTCCTCGTCGAACGCCTCGATTTCGAGCATTTCGTTGAGCGGCACGTACGCGATCTCTTCCAGGCTCGTGAAGCCTTCGTCGATCAGGATGTCGGCAACTTCTTCGTCGACGTCGAGACGCGCCATGAACAGTGCACGCAGCCGGTCGCGCTCTTCACCCTGCTTCAGGGCGGATTCGTCCGGCGTCATGATGTTGATCTGCCAGCCGGTCAGTTCGCCTGCAAGACGAACGTTCTGACCGCTGCGGCCAATCGCGACAGCCAGCTCGTTCTCGTCGACGACGACGTCCATCGAGTGCTTTTCTTCATCGACGACAATCGACTGGACAGCTGCCGGCGCGAGCGCGCCGATCACGAACTGGGCGGGATCCTCCGACCATAGCACGATGTCGATGTTTTCGCCACCGAGCTCGTTGCGTACGGCCTGCACGCGGGAACCGCGGATGCCGACGCAGGTGCCGATCGGATCGATCCGCTTGTCGTATGCGATGACGCCGATCTTCGCGCGCACGCCCGGGTCGCGGGCAGCCGCCTTGATCTCGAGCAGGCCCTGCTCGATTTCCGGCACTTCCATCTCGAACAGCTTCATCAGGAATTCGGGCGCCGTACGCGACAGCTCGATCTGCGGGCCGCGCGCGGTGCGGTCGACCTTAGCGATGTAGGCGCGCACGCGGTCGCCCACGCGCAGGTTTTCCTTCGGGATCAGCTGATCGCGGCGCAGCAGCGCCTCGACACGGCCCGATTCGACGATGAAGTTGCCCTTGTCGAGGCGCTTCACCGTACCCGTCATGATCTTTTCACCACGCTCGAGGTAGTCGTTCAGGATCTGTTCGCGCTCGGCGTCGCGCACCTTCTGCAGGATCACCTGCTTGGCGGCCTGCGCGCCGATGCGACCGAACTCGATCGACGGAACGGGTTCCTCGACATACTCGCCGACTTCGACGTCGGGCTTCTGCTCACGTGCTTCGAACAGCAGGATCTCGCGATCCGGCTCCTGCAGGCCTGCCTCGTCGGGCACGACGAGCCAGCGACGGAAGGTTTCGTGCTCGCCGCTTTCGCGATCGATATGGACGCGGATTTCGGCGCCTTCGTCGAACAGCTTCTTGGAAGCGGACGCGAGCGCAGCCTCGAGGGCGCCCAGCACCACATCCTTGTCGACGTTTTTCTCGCGCGCCAGCGCATCCACCAGCATCAACACTTCGCGACTCATTATTTGCGGCTCCTAAAGTCAACTTGCGGAATCAGGCGGGCTTTGTCGATATCGGCCAGCGTGAAATCCAGCATGGCTGCCTCGCCCTTCTTCCCCTCAAATTCCAAACCGATCGTTTCGCCATTCGGCGCGTGCAGAATGCCCCGGTACGTCTTGCGCCCGTCCAGCGGCTTTTTCAAGGTCACGGAAACTTCGCTGCCGGCGAAGCGCTCGAAGTCGGCCAGCTTCTTCAACGGGCGGTCGAGCCCCGGGGACGAGACTTCGAGCCGTTCGTAATCGATATTTTCGACCGTCAAGACGTGCTGGAGCTGACGCGTAACCTTTTCGCAGTCTTCGAGCGAGATGCCGGCAGGCTGATCGATGTAGATGCAAAGCATGCCGCGCCCGGTGCGCTCGAGTTCCACCAGCTCGTAGCCGAGCCCGGTGACCGTGGTTTCTATCAGTTCCGTCAGTTGCACAGTGTCCTCTCAGGTGTTCGCGCCCGCCGCTCGCGATTACACCCGCGGGCGCGCGCCTTAGCCGGCGCAGGAAGCGCTACCCGAGATGCCTAACCGTTTCAGCAAAAAAAAATGGGCGGAACGCCCATCTTCTTACTGGTGGTCGCACCTGAGCCGCACATTGAATCCGTACGCCCAGCGACTCCGCGATTATAGCGATTTTTGGCGCAAACGCCAAGCCAGCCGGTAAAAGCAGCGCGTCGGCTGCCTTTACGGGCCCAAAAATGCGAAATCGGGCTGCATGATCAACCGGCGCCATCATGGCATGCCGGTGATCCGTTATGCCGGCGGCCATCCCGCACCGCGTGACATATATACAGTCAAAGGCACCAAACGCAATGCCTCGCGCCGACAAGACCGGCCGGATGCCGATCCGGCCGGCACACCGGCGGCCTTGCGCCGCATGCCCGAATGCTCAGCGGCTGCGCGTGCGGCTGCGCTGCGGACGCTGACCGCCACGCGGGCCGCCGCCGTTGCCGGCACCCTCGGCGCGATTGCCGTTCGGGTTGCGGTTACCGCCCTTGCTGCCGCCACGCTTGGGGCCCGCGCCGTCGCGCTTGGGGCCCGCGCCATACGACGCGCGGTTGCCGTCGACATCGCGACCACCACCGGCGCGGTTGCCGTCACGGCCGCCACCCGCTCGGTTGCCATCGCGGCCACCGCCCGTGCGGTTGCCGTAGCCCGACGGCGCAACCGGCAGGCTGCCGTAGCCGCTCAGGCCCGGCAGACCCGGCCCGCCGCGCCGACCACCGCCGCGACGCGGCTGGTCGAGTTGCCCGTGCGTCGTCAACACGGGCTCGCGATTGATGAAGCCCATCGACGTCTGCATCGGATCGGGCTGGCGACGCTCGGCCGGAGCGGCACTGCCGCGCTTGCCCTTCTCCTCGGACGGCGCCTTCAGGCCGACAGTCGCCATCAGCTTGCGCACCTGCGCGTCGTCGAGCTCTTCCCAACGGCCGCGCTTCAGGCCGCGCGGCAGCGGAATCGGGCCGTGACGCGTACGGATCAGCCGGCTCACCATCAGGCCGACCGCCTCGAACATCCGGCGCACTTCGCGGTTGCGGCCTTCGGCCAGCGCGACGTGATACCAGTGGTTCGTGCCTTCACCGCCGCCATCACGGATGCGCAGGAAATTCGCCGGACCGTCGTCGAGCTCGACGCCGTGCAGCAGCTTCTGCCGCATGCCTTCAGCCAGTTCGCCGACGACGCGCACCGCATACTCGCGCTCGACGCTGTAACGCGGATGCATGAAGCGGTTTGCGAGGTCGCCGGAGGTCGTCAGCATCAGCAGACCTTCGGTATTGAAGTCGAGGCGGCCCACCGCGAGCCATTTCGCCGTCTTCATCGGCGGCAGGCGGTCGAACACCGACGGCCGGCCTTCCGGATCCGCGTGGCTGACGATCTCGCCCGTCGGCTTGTGGTACAGCAGCACGCGCGGCGGCTTGTTCGGCAGCTTGCGCTTGACCGGCTTGCCATTGATCCGCACCTGGTCGGTCGGCATGATGCGCTGGCCAATGTGCGCGGGCTCGCCGTTCACCGACACGCGGCCGGCGACGATCAGCTCTTCCATTTCGCGGCGCGAGCCCATGCCCGCTTCCGCCAGCACCTTGTGAAGCTTCGGTGCGTCGTCGTCCGGCGACAGCACGCGCTTGTTCGCCGGCTGGCTACGGCCGCGACGCAGCATCGGCGCACGCACGCCGCTACCGCCCGCGGAGTTGTCCGCGTCGAATGCCGGCGACGTCACGTAGGCGAACAGCTCATCCTGGGACGCATCGCCCTCCACCTTTGCCGTGCCGCCTTCAGCCTTCGGTGCGCTGCCGCGACGACCCTGGCCGCCCTGAGCCTTGGCTGCGCCTTCGCGCTTGGCCGCCGGCTTGCGAGCACCCTTGGCCGCACCTTCCTTGCGCGGCGCACGCGTCGGCTGCTGCACTTCGGCGGCCTCGGCCGGCTGCGCGTCGGCGCCTTCGCCGCCCTGCGGCTCGCCTTCGCCGCCCTGCGGCTCGCCTTCGGCGCCCTTCGACTTGGCTGCCGCGCGACGCCGCGCGATCAGGCTGCGCGGGCCTCGCCGCAGACCGCGGCGGGGACGCTCGTCGCCGCCCTCGGCCGAAGCGCCCTGCTCCGGTGCATCGTCGGCACGCGCTGCCTGCACGGCAGGCGCGGACGATTCAATATCGTGGATATCTGTCAAAACAACCTCAAAATGTCAGGTCTCGCGCCCGGCGCGGGCGCGGCAAGAAGTTGGCCGCGATCAGGCGCGACGCTGTTCAGGTTCTGCTTCGTCGTCCGGCAGCGCATCGGCACCGATGGGTGCACTGGCGCTTCGTACGGCATCGGCGAGACTGTCGGACGTGTCGTCCAGCATCTCGTCGTCCGCAGGACGGGAACGGGGGGCGCCGGCCTGGCCAGCCTCGCCGGGCATGTCGCCGGCCGCTTCCGCTCCGTCTCCGGCAACCGCATCGGCAGCCGGCTTGCGATCTTCCTCGTTCCAATCCGCATGCAGCGGCTCGGGCTGCACACCGGCTGGCACTGCTTCGGCGCCAGCCTGTTCCATTTGTTCCGTTTGCCCGCGAACAACATCGAGCGTATCGCGACTCGCGATTTCGTGCGTCGACGCGACATCCGCCGCGGGATCATCCGGCAATCCGGCCGATTGACCGGCGGACGCCTCATCCGTTTGCGGGAGGTCGCCCATTGCGCCATCGGCAAGCGGCGTACCCTCGTCGAAATCCATCGCCTGCTGCGCCAGCAGCGCGGCCTCGATGTTCGCAGCCGGCTCTTCGAGCGCGGGCAGATCATCGAGCGCTTTCAGGCCGAGATCGTCAAGGAACTGCTTGGTTGTCGCATACAGCGCCGGGCGCCCCGGCACGTCGCGATGACCGATCACTTCGATCCAGCCGCGATCCTCGAGTTGCTTCACGACCTGCGTATTGACCGTCACGCCGCGAATCTCTTCGATGTCGCCGCGTGTGACAGGTTGCCGGTACGCGATGATCGCGAGCGTTTCGAGCACCGCACGCGAATATTTCGGCGGCTTCTCGGGATGCAGGCGATCCAGATAGTGACGCATCGCCGGCTTGCTCTGAAAGCGCCATCCGGTTGCCAGCGCCACCAGTTCGACGCCGCGGCCGGACCAATCCTGTTTCAGATCTTCGAGCAACGTGCGGACCGTGTCAGCCGACACGCCGTCGGCAAAGAGCTTGCGCAAATCGCCGAGTTTCAGCGGTTCCTGCGCGCAGATCAAAGCAGTCTCGAGGACGATCTTCGCCTCTTGGGTATTCATGCAGCTAGGCCAGACCCTGTGGTCAAACGAACCGGATCAACAAACAGACGAAAGGAACGGAAGACGCGCTCGCCCGATTCTGATCGGTCATATTGATGGGAGCACGAACCGGGGGCGGCGAACCAACTTCAGGCCAGGCCCAAACCGGACGGAACAGCACGGCTCAACGACGGAACCGCGTGACTGAACGCCATATTACGCAAAATTGCCCGGTGCGTAAAGATGAGCCGAACGGGATGGCGCCAGCACGCCGTGCCCGCTCCGGCCCCGCTTCAACGGCCGGCCGCAAAGCGCGCGAGGAACCGCCGCAACCGCTCGACACCCGCATCGAGGCGCGCCGGATCGCACGCGTAGCACCAGCGCACGAAACCTTCCCCCTCCGGGCCGAATGCACTCCCGGGCGCGAGTCCGAGCCCCGCTTCGCGCACCAGCGTCTTGCAGAACGCAAGGCTGTCTGACGCGCCCGGCAGGCGCAGAAACAGGTACATCGCGCCCGGCGGAGGCGGCACCTCGACACCCGGCAGGGTGCGCAGCGCGGCGACCAGGTGATCGCGCGCATCGCGCAGCGCCGCGACGAACGACCGCACGAACGGCTCGCCATCGCGCAGCGCGACCTCACCCGCGGCCTGCACGAAGCCCGGCGCGCACGACGTGTTGTATTCGACGAGCTTCGACAGGTCAGCCATTACCGCTGCCGGCGCGACAAGCCACCCCAGACGCCAGCCCGTCATCGCCCATGCCTTGGAAAACGAATTCACGACGACGACCCGCTCGTCGCGCGATGCGATGTCGAGGAACGATGGCGCGCCGTGCGCGTCGTCGGCGTCGAACGCGAGCCGCTCGTACACCTCGTCGGCAACCAGCCAGATGCCGTGGCGGCGGCAATGGGCGAGCACGGCTTGCTGGTCGTCGCGCGACATCGTCCAGCCGGTCGGATTGTTCGGCGAGTTGATGAGCAGCATCCGCGTACCGCGCGTCAGCGCCGCAAGCAGCCGCCCGACATCGAGCTGCCAGCCCGCATCGCCGTAGCCGAGCGGGACGCATTCGACCTGCGCCCCAAGGATCTTCGGAATCTCGACGAGATTCGGCCACAGCGGCGTGACCGCGACGACGCGCTCGCCCGGACCGACCAGCATCTGCGCGACCAGCATCAGCGCGCTCACGCCCGAACTCGTCACGGCCACGGTGTCGGCCGCCGTCGCACCGTGCCGGGCGCTGACGTAGGACGCGATCGCGTCGCGCAGCGGCGCGGTGCCGAGGTTGTGCGTGTAGAAGGTTGCGCCATCGCGCAGTGCCGCCGCCGCGGCGTCGCGGATGAAATCCGGCGTCACGCGATCGGATTCGCCGAACCAGAACGGCAACATGTCCGGCACGCCAAAGCCGGCGTTTGCCACTTCGCGGATCAGCGACGGACGCAACGCGTGCACTGCATCGCGGGCCGCCGGCGAGCCCGCCACCGGGAGAGAATCTGCGGGATGCACCATCGAGAGCCACCTTCGAGGAACACGATCCGCGTAGTGTACCGGCCCGCAAGCAGGGCCGGCGCAGGTCGATCCGCGTCAGTCGAGGTCCTCTGCCCTCGCCGGCATCTGCCGCACGAGTTCCCAGATCGCCTGCGCAGCGGGCGACAACGACCGGTCGCGGCGGCGCACGAGTTCGACCGTGCGCTCGGTGCGCGGCATGAGAGGCCGCGCGACGAGCGTCGAGCCGGCAGGTAGCGGCAGCGACAGCCACGGCTGCACACTCACACCGACACCGGCCTCGACGAGCCCGAACACGGTTGCCGAGTGCCCGAGCTCCTGCATGACCGTCGCATTGACACGATGGGCGGCCAGCGCGGCATCGATCAGCGGCCGGCTTCCCGATGCATGATCGAGGAGGACGAGGCGCTCGCCGTCCAGCGCCGTCCAGGGCACCTCGGCACGCGCCGCAAGCGGATGGTCGGCGCGCGCGACCAGGCAGAACGAATCGGTCATCAAGGATTCGCAGACGAGGTCGGCCACCGTGAGCGGACCGATCACGACGCCGAAATCGACCTCGCTCGACTTCACCTTGCGCAACACGTCGCTCTGCACGTCATCGCGCAAACCCAGCGTCACGAACGGAAACTGGCGCTCGCACGACGCAACCACGCGCGGCATCAGCCGGCACGCGATCGTCGGACTGGCCGCAACGATCACGCGCCCACGGCGCTGCTCGCCGATCTCGCGAATCTCGCGCAGCGTGTCGTCGAGATCGTCGAGCAGACGGGACACGCTCGCGATCAGGTTTGCACCGACATCGGTCAGCTGCACGTCGCGCGTCGTGCGGTCGATCAGCTTCAATCCGAGCTCGGCCTCGAGTTCGCGCACGCAGCGACTGACCGCGGACTGCGTGAGCCCGATCTCGTCGCCCGCGCGACTGAAGCTCTTGAGCCGCGCTACCTCGATGAAGACGCGAAGCTGGCGCAGCGTAACGTTCATTTCCTGACCTCATCAATCGTCGATATCGATGCACGATTTTAATGCGCGAATCCGGCTCCGATGTGCGAATCAGGCACCTCCTCCACATGTTTCGCTGCGGTGCAATACATCCGCGAACGCACGTGGTGCGGGCGAACTGCACAAGATTGGTGATTGTCCCGATTTGCTGGCGGGTTATTTTGGCGTCTTATACGCCCCTAGCTGACTTAGCCGTTAGCTCGCTGCCAAGCGGCTCTCAAGGGGATTACCTCCGACATGGCACGCTTCGTGCATTACCTGACGCACAGGGCGCAGGTTTCGTCGGACGGAAGAGCAGAAACGCCGCTGCCGGCCAACCGGACGCCCCCACCCGGCACTCGACGATCGAGTGCTTGAAGAGTGCGCGGCGCAGGGCAGCGCACCGGAGTTAGCTTCGCTGAGGTGAGGACATGATGCTGTTCGACGATTTGAGAGATAACGAGTGGGCGCTGGTCGAGGGTCTGTTTTGCTCGGAACCCGCACGGAGTGAGCGGCGCGGCCGCCCCCGCGTGGAAGCCCGCTCGGTAGTGAACGCCGTGCTGTGGGTGCTGTCGACGGGTGAGGGCTGGTCGAAGCTGCCGGGCCGCTATCCGTCCCCGCCGACTTGCCGCCGTCGCTTCGACGAATGGCAGGCGGACGGCACGCTCGCCGAAATCGTGAAGCGACTCGGCACGAGCGGCCGGCAGATCTCCTTGCGCGGGCGCATCGGCGCAAGCGCTGCGAAGCCGCCCGCACCGCCGAGCCGCGACCGGCTGCGCGGCGCCTTCTGGACCAATCCGGAATCCTGGCGCGCACCTGTCAAGATGGCGTAATGAATGCTCGATCGGGCGGCTTCGGCCGCCCGGTTTCTTTCAGCGGCGCGACCTGATCGCGACGCCCGCGTTGCCGTCGATTACCGCTGTCGTGCCGCGATACATCTATTTACCAATATTTACAGCAAGCCTGCACTCCCACGCTTACCTTAGCGAATTATCAACAGGCCGCATCGACGGCTTGAAGGGAGCCCCCGCCATGAAACCAATGTCACTGCTCGTTGCATGCGGCATTGTCATTTCCGTGGCGCTGTCCGCTCCAGCCCACGCCGACGATCGCGTGAAGCCGCCTCATCGCCAGCAGGATCATCGGAACACCCTCCGCCAGCCGCCGTCCGCCAACCCGCCCAGCCGGCAAACCGTGCCGCGTGGCGACCTGCGTGGCGACATCGCCAGCAACGCGCGAGCGCGCATCGGCTCGCAGCCGACCGACGTACCGCGTCATCCGTAGTCCTGCCAATTTCGGGAGTTCGCCAAAGAAAATGCCCGCGGTCGGGAACTGCGCCGCACGCGACGAGTCACAACGTTGCCATGAGCACAGCGTGGCAACAGCAAAAGTATCCGGTACGCCCGTATCCTCGCGATACGGGCTTTTTTTTGGGCATCGCCAGCCGCACGGCGATGCGCATGACGGATGAGCAGCCGCTACAGGCGGCTTTCGAGAATCGCCACGGCACTCGCTTCGCTCAATGCGTAGTCGGCCATGCGGCGGTCGGTCCAGGAAAGTAATTTTTCGTCGCGCTCGAGGCGCGAGAATTCGGCTCGGCCGCTTTCGGTCAGCACGGCAATGTCGACCGGCGCATGGAAGCCTGGTGCGGGGGCAACGGTTTTCTGCCTGACCGTGTCCATCAGCCCGAGCGAACGGAGATACTCGAACACGCCCGGGCGGCGCGCCCACGGTACCTGGCGGTACTGCACTCGTCTCAATGCGTCGAGCACCGCTTCGTTGGAATACGTGGCCATCTCGATTCTTTCTTAAAGTGCAGCGACAATGCGAAGCAGCGTGTCGGGCGGCGTCACCGCCCGCCTGTACCGCCACCGATTCTGGACGCCGACGTTCGGCGTCGCGTCAGGGCCGGATCGTCAGCCGTCCATAAAAAGACACCATACCCCAATCAAATTGATTCTGTTCGATTCATTTGTACTTCTCTTCATCTGTTTCATGCTCTTCCGCAAGCGGCGACGAATCATCTCGATCGCCGCCGTTGCGCTGTTCTGGCTGCTCGCGACAGGCTGGCTCGCCGCGCCGCTGATCGCCTGGACCGAGGCGGGCGTCACACCCGTCGAGCACCCGGACATGCATGGACGGACCACACTGATTCTCATCGGCGCCGGTACGAAGCGCACCGATTCCGGGCTGCGGCCGCCACCTGACGGAACCGCTCGCATCCACAAGGTCGCAGCGCTCTACCGCACCTGCCGGCAGCAAGCCGAGCACTGCACCGTGGTGATGTCGGGCGGCGACCCGCAGCATCACGGCGAATCCGAGGCTGCCGTATACGGGCGCCAACTCGTCGCCGAAGGTGTCGCGCCCGCAGACCTCGTTCTGGAACCGGATAGCCGCACAACCTACGAAAACGCGAAATTCACTGCATCTATACTACGCCCACAGTATGACGACGCACGCATTCTCGTCACTTCGTCATATCAGATGCGCCGCGCGTTGCTCGATTTCCAGCGGTTCGGGATCGATCCGCAGCCCGTTTATGCGAATCGCCGGCGCGCGCAAACAGGTTGGCTGCCGCGCTGGCGCAATGTAGTCAATGCCGAGCAGGCATTGCACGAACTGGTCGGCATCGCGCAGTTCCATGTCTATCGATGGCTCGGGTGGTTCTGACGGCTCCGGGGAAACCGGAGCGGAAATGCCTGCGGCGACGACGATGGCAGGCGCGTGACGAGGTGTGCGAAGTGTTGCGCGACTTCAACGGGGCCTTGCGTAGCGCCACGATCCGGTGCACATTGATCCGTCACTTTTGTTACACTCGACACGCACTCGATTGCAGTCGCCAGACAAAACGGCAACACTCGGGTTCATCACCACTTAGCGGAGGTAAAGCAATGAAGAAGACGTCCCTGGCTATCCTGGTAGCGATGTCGGCGCTGACTGGCGCAGCGTATGCGCAAGAGAGCACGGAAATCAAGACGATTACCGATCCGGCCAAGATCTCCGAGATCGAGCAACGCGCACAGGCGCTGCAGCAGCAGCAAGCGGCTGAAGCCGCTCAGCCGGCGGTGCAGGAAGAGCATCACCACGGCAAGAAGGCTGCTCACCACAAGGCAGCTGCGAAGAAGGCCGGCAAGAAGGCTGCCAAGGCTGCAGACGCTGCCAGCCAGTAAGTTCGGCGGCACCGCACAAGCGAAAAGCCGAATCCGGGCAACCGGGTTCGGCTTTTTTGGTTGCGGTGCCCGCGCGCTGTGCTAAAGTCGCGCACCGAAATTTTCCACCCGTGCGCACCCCGGTGCGGAGGACAGCATGAGCAACATTCAACTCGACATCGAGTGGACCGAAGCCGCCACTCGCCAGATCAAGCAACTGATGCCCCGCGGCTCGGCTGACGCGTTCCTCGCGCTGCCGCCGATCGAGTGCCTGCCGATGGAGGGCGACGTGCTTTTCCTCGGCCCGCAAGGCAAGCAGCAGCCGTTCATCGTCGCCGAGCGCCAGTACCATCACGACGGCGACGCCGACTGGACGATCATCCTGATCCTCGACGTACCCAACACGTCGCACTGACGCACCCCGCGACCGGACGTGTCCGGTCGCCCCACCCCGCTCAGACGAGCTTCGACAGCACGCGGATTTCGGAACGCTCGATCCAGTCCGCGGCCGCTTCCCGGTAAGCGAGAATGTGCGCGGAACGCGCATGAGCAGCCAGCGCCTCCTCGCTTTCCCAGCGCTCGACGAATACGAATCGCGCCGGTTCCTTCAGGTCCCGATGCAGGTCGTACTGCAATGCTCCCGCTTCGTTGCGGGTCGGTTCGACGATCCCTTCGAGCTGGGCCCGCAACTTCTCCTCGGCGCCCGGCTTTGCCACGATCAGCGCCACGACTGCAATTTCCGCCATTCCCGCCTCCCCCTCATCCGGAAAAGTCCGAGAATACGCGAATCGCGCATTGGCTGCGCCGGCACGGTATCGCACGACGGCCCCAAAAAAATAGCCCGCGCTTCAGAGAAGCGCGGGCGAAACCGTCGCCCTACGAGGATAGGCGACGGGGCCATCGAGATCCGCACGCTGGCGCGGATCGTCATCAGTTGCGCCGACGCTTGTCGCGTCGACATTCGAAGACATCGATACCGTTGATCGAGCGCTCGCGGCGCACCTCCGATATCTGACGTCACCCTCCCTGTTCAACAATTCCAACATATAAAGCAGGTTGCGTGCCAACCGCCACGAATCAACTAGCCCATTGATTTATAAAGACAAATTTTTGACCACCGACGATGCGACACGGGTTTTTCCGCCGTAACGCGCGGATGTTACGTAACGTCACGAAGAGTGACTGAACGTCCAGCACACGTGTGCGCCGGCGAGTGGCCAAGAAAAATCTATGGTCAGCCCGATTTTTGCAAGCGAGGCAGTGTTGACCTAAAGTGGACTTGCTCGAATCTATCCGGGGTCGCGGATGGGAAAGATCCCGCCCCATGATGGGAGCCGCGCCGGGCAAACCTCAAAAAGCCCACAGCATTGAGGTGCTGTTTTTTGTGTCAGGTTACTTGCCCGGCCGTTGAGTCGTTTATGCCTTCACGTATCTCGCGTCGCAAAACCAGAGGTGACTACTGAAACTGAAGCCGTAAGCGATAGGAAGCGTCAGACTGAGGGAACAGCCTCGATGCTCCGGTAGTGTGTCCCTTTGGCGAGGATGGCCCAGGCGATCCTCGCCAGTTTGTTGGCCAGGGCACAGGCCACCACGTTCGAGTGTCGCCGCGCCAACAGGCTGCGAATCCAGACGCCCAATGCATCCGTGCGGTGCTCGATGCGCTGCATGATGGCCCGCGCACATTGCACCAGCAATCGTCGCAGTTCCTTGTCGCCACGCTTGCTGATGCCCAGTAGCGTTGGTTTGCCGCCGGTGCTGTACTGCCGCGGCACCAGACCAACCGAAGCTGCAAACTGCCTTGCTGAGCCATATTGCTGGGCATCGCCCAACTCAGACATCAACACGCTGGCGGTCATCGGGCCAATGCCAGGAATCTCGAGCAGTCGTTCACTGCGTTCATCCTCGTGTAGCTGGGTAAGCAACTCACGTTCGAGCTGGTGGATCTGCTCGTCCAGATACTTGAAGTGCGCCTGCAAACGTTCGAGCACGACCACCAGCCTCGGCGGCAACGATTCTGCCTCGAGCACGGCAGGCAGTCGCCGGATCACTGCCATGCCGCGCGGCAAGCTGATACCGAACTCCAACAGAAACGCATGAATCTGATTGATCGTGCCGGTGCGGTCACGCACCAGCCGCTCGCGCACACGGTGCAAGGCTGAAACGATTTGCTGGGCTTCGTTGTGCGGGCTCACGAAACGCATGCTCGAACGAGCGGCTGCTTCGCAGATCGCCTGGGCGTCCGCGAAATCGTTCTTGTTGCCTTGCCGGAACGGTTTGACGAATTGCGGAGAAATCAGCTTGGCCTCATGGCCCAGCGCTTGAAGTCGACGTGCGATCCAGTGAGCACCGGCGCAGGCCTCCATGACCACAATGCAACGCGGAAAATTGCCCAGCAGCGTGAACATCTGGCTACGCGTGAGCTTTTTACGGAACACCATCCTGCCTGACGCATCCTGTCCATGCAGGTGGAAGCAGTGCTTGCCGAGATCGATTCCGATCAGCGATACCGTGTCCATGATGGCCCTCCAGAAGGACAAAATCCTCACTCAGCGTAGTCCACTGAGTGAGGATCGGGCTGACCATCCTATTAAGCCCGCCATGTGGCGGGCTTTTCATCGATGCGGAGAAACGTCGAAATCAGCGGAGCTGATTCACGAGCAACCCCATGATCTGGCGAGCCGGCGACGACGTGTCGATCGCACCCGAATCGTCGACTACCGCCACGCGCGTCTGGTCGGCCGTGAGTGCCTTCACGTTGACACGGTACTGCTTCGCCTGCTTTTCCTTCTTGCCATGGAACAACTGGCTCCAGAAGCCCTGCTCGGCCGAAGTCAGATCCTTCGGATCGACATAACGCACGAAATACAGGCCCTTCGAGCGATCACGATCGTCCACCGTGAAGTTCGCACGATCTAGCGCGAGACCGACGTGCAGCCATGACCGGTCGTACGGCTCGCCGAGCGTGACTTCCGACGGGACGGCAGCATCGGCCGCATCGTTGCCTTGCGCCGACGTGCGGGAGACGTTTTGCGCGGCAATCGCTGCAGCAGCCTTCGACGATGCGTCGTCGGCCTTCTTGTCCTTGGCCGCCGGCACCGTGTTGTCCTTGATGTTCGCGATCGGCGGCTCGCCGTTCTTCGCGCGCTGCTCGTTCTGTGCGAGCACGGCCATCAATCGCTTCAGGTATTCGGTCTCGAGCGCCGGATCGTTCGGCTTCGCTTCCCACTTGCTCGAATCGTTGTTCGAGCCCGTGATCGCTTCGCGCATCCCCTTCTGGCTGATGAACACGTAAGTGCCGCCATTCGGCGCCGAATCGAGACGCGTACGGTACTTGTTGCGCTCGGCCGTCACGTACGAGTTGCCCATCGCCTTCGAGATCACGCTACGGATCAGGCCGTCGTTGATCTGCGGATGGGTTTCGTTCCAGTCGGTTTCCATCACGCCCTTGTCGCGCTGGTCGACGACGAGCAGGAAGCCCTGTTCCTGCCAGAAGCGGCGAACCTGCGGCCAGACGTCGGCGGGCTGCTTGCCGTCGATCACGAGCCAGCTCTCGGTGCCGTCGCGCTGGATATGCATGCCGGCGACAGCCGGAGCAACGGTGTCCAGCGCAGGCGCTGCCTGCTGGACCTGCTGAAGCGCGGACAGGGAAGTCGCGCCGCCCTGGGGCGGCAGCGAGCGCTGATCGGCCGTCTCGTCGAGCATGTTGGGCGGCACTGCGAGCGACGCTTCCTTCGATTTCGAATCGCTCTTGTAGTCCACTTTCGTGGGCGACGACGTACCGCAACCGGCGACGAGCGCGCCGGTTGCGAGCACTGCAGCGAACCGCATGGTAAGACGAAGATCAGTCATGTTCGGGGAATCCTCTTCCGCTAAATCACGGCGCTTTCCGTGGATCAACCTTGCATTTTACCGGGGCCGCGCCGCGATGTGCAAAAAAGCGACCGGCAAGAAAAAACCCGCGTCAGCTTGAACTGACGCGGGTTCTTTGTCTGGTCGGGGCGAGAGGATTTGAACCTCCGACCACCTGCACCCCATGCAGGTACGCTACCAGGCTGCGCTACGCCCCGAAAGAAAAAAATTATAACAGACAGTTTTCCGATTTAGAACGGGTCGCATGCATTTTGGGAACATTCTTGTGAAATTTTTTGGCGTGAGGACGCCGAGGCGAGCAACGACGGGGCGATTTGCGCACCGATTACACGCCCGCACCTCGCATTCACCGCTTGCGCGCAACACAGATGACCGTCAGCCCGGCGACGCGGTTGAAACGGAATATCGGTAACTCGATCCGGCAGATAGACTTGAGCAGGCCGTTAACGAGCGGATGGTGACGACGCAATTGCGACGCCGGCTCGCTCGGCTGCCGGCGCACCCGCTCGCCGAGCCGCAGCGCTGCCGCAAGCGGAAACGTGAGACCGAAATAATAGGCGCCGTGTTCGACCTCGAGCCCCGAGCGACGCACCACGTCCTCGAGACTGCCGAGCGTATATCGGCGCTTGTGCTCGAGAAAATCGTCATGACCGCTCCAGAGAAACTGGAACGCGGGAACCGTGATCAGAAAGCGGCTGCCCGAAGGCGCGCCCTTTACGTACTGCGTGAGCAGACCGACATCGTCGTCGACATGCTCGAGCACGTCCATCAGCAACACGAGATCGGCATCGAATCGGTCAACGGATCGCCGAAAGTGGATGGGCTTGCCGGACGCCTCGCCGTCGGTATCGTCGGCGTAGCTCGTATCGACACACCACGCCTCCGTCGCCTGCGTACGCTCCAGCAAATGCTTCGAGAAGAAGCCTGAGCCGGCACCGACATCGAGTATCCGGTTCGCGCCCGGCGCCCCCAGGAACCGACGGATCGCACTCGCCTTCGACGCGTAGTACCAGTGATCGCCCACGCCCGCACCCAATACGTCGACTTCCTTGAGATCCATGACGTTTCCCCGTGATGGCTACTGTGCTTTGGTCGATACAGCCACTGATGCCGATCTTACCTCGCTGTTGCCGCCGATCCCACCTGTCGACAACGCACATTCGACACCGCTGCTCCACATTGCGACCTAATCGAAAAGGACGATGGCCGGTTCGCCGTAAATCGCTACCGTGCGGTTACCCGGTGCGAGATCGATGCGCACGGGCGGACCGTCCGACTGCATGTCGATCGATCCGGCTGCCCCGGGCTCTGCGGCATCGCGTAATACGGGGGGCGGCTTCGGAGACCACCGCAGTCGCGACCTCTTGTAACCGTCTCCGACACAGGGCATTGAATGCATCAGAAAAACGAAATTACCCGTCGACATTTTCTCCGGCTGGGCACCGGTACGATAGGCATGGCGCTGGGAAGCGCATCGCTTCTGTCGGCATGCGGAGGCGACTCGATTTCGGTCGCGCCGGTCACGACACCACGGTTGCGTTCCGCATCGAATTTTCGCGACACGGCCGGGCCGGACGGAACCGGCTACGTGACAACGAGCGGCGCGAAGATGAAAAAAGGCGTGATCTATCGTTCATCCGCGCTCGCGCTGTCGGCCGCGGACATCGCCATCGTCGGCACGCTCGGCATCAGGCAGGTCCGCGACCTGCGCACGCCCGCCGAGATCAAGACGCAACCGGATGTGCCGCTGGCCGGCGCCGCCTGGCAAAACCTCAACGTGCTCGGGGCTGCCGGCATCGATCCGATCCCGACCACCGGCGCCACCGCGACGGCATTCATGTCGAGCATGTACCGCGCGTTCGTCACGTCGGACACCGCGCATGCCAGCTACCACGCGCTCTTCACCGGCTTCGCTGGCTCAGGCGAAAACCTGGTGTTCCACTGCACGGCAGGCAAGGATCGCACGGGCTGGGCAACCGCGATCCTGCACACGATCCTGGGCGCGTCCGAACAGACGATACTCGCAGACTATCTGCTGACGAACGTCTATAGTGCATCGGAAATCGCAGCGTCGGTCGTCCAGGCCAAAAAAGCCGGCGGGCAAAATGCGGCAGACATGATGGCCGTGCTTCAAGGCGCGCACACCGACTATCTGCAGGCAGCGTTCGACCAGGTCACCGCCTCATACGGCTCGATGGCGTCGTATATCTCGAACGGGTTGCAGCTCGACCAGGCGACGCTGGACGCAATCCGGCAGCACATGCTGGTTTGATCAAGGGCTGCTGCGACGGGGCCTGTTCGCCCCATCGCCTCGACCGCCGCGGCCGCTACCCGTCGCATCCGGCGAAACCCGCATCGGCCAACGCTGCAGCGGATTTTCCCGCTTGCTGAAACATTCGCCGACGACGGGCCGCGCAAACCAAACGACCGTTTGATTCAGCCGCCCAACCACCCCGAATCCATTGTCCCGAAGCCCGCCGGACCGCCGCACCCCGGCGCCCGTTGTTTGGTAACGCCGCTCTAGGGCGCTATGCCACACTGCACGGCATCGACGCTCGCGCCGTGCAGTGGTGCGCGCCGCCGTCGATCACGACAAGACATGGAGACAGACGATGCGGAATGCGGTCCGGCGCGGCCATCGCTCGCCTTTGGCAATTTTCGACTGGATTTCCGGCCCGCCACGCGCGGGCCGCCCCATCTCGCCCACGAGGTCCCGCGTGTTCGGCTGCGGCGTGCTGGCGCTCGCGCTGCTGTGCGCCGGTTGCGCGGAATCATCCGCGCAGCGTGACGGCAACACGTCGGTCGCGTCGACGAAGATCGAACGCACCAAGGCCGAACGTCTCGCCCGCGAGCAGCAGATCGCACGCACCGTGCCGTCGCTCGCATCGATCAACCTCACGCAACCGCGCCCGTTCACGCTGCGCGACTCGGGCCAGAACGGCGCGATGACGTTCTTGCGTGACGTCGATTTCCGCATCGTCAACAACCTCGGCTTCTTCATCCATCAGTTGTCGGCCACGCTGGTACCGACGCAAGCCGGCGCGCCGATCGTGTTCGACGATCCGACCAGTTTCCAGATCGACGTGCACGAAGGTACGGTCACGCTCGACGACGCGAAGCTCACCGCCCTCTTCAACACGTACATCTTCGGCTACCGCAACGCGCCGCTGCGCAGGCTCGCCGTTTCGGCCGGCGACGGCGTGATTCACCTGCAAGGCGAGATGCAACGTGACGGCTGGGTGCCGTTCTCGCTGACCGGTACGCTCGCGATCCGTGACGGCAGCCAGCTCGTGTTCCATCCGACGGGCGTGCGCGTATCGGGCATCAACGCGCAGCCGGTGATGCGCGCGGCCAACGTGAAGATGGCCGACCTGCTGAAAGTCCAGACGCCGATCGCGCAGCTCGCCGGCGACGATCTCGTGATGTCGGTCGACAAGCTGATGCCGCCGCCGCGCCTGAAGCTCACGATCACCGCGCTGCGCGTGACGCCCGCCGGCCTCGACCTGAAGCTCGACGACGGCACGCATGCCGGCTTCGCAATGCCCGCGAACGCACCGCAACAAGCGATGTACATTCGCGGCGGCGACGTGAAGTTCATGCGCTCGATGCCGATGAATGCGGACATCCTGATCGGCCCGGTCGATTCCACGAAGCGTGACCAGACTTTCGTGTTCGACCTGTATCACTATCGCGACCAGGTGTCGGCCGGCTACTTCAATTTCGACGAAAGCGGCGCGATGGCGATCCGGATGCCTTCGTATGCGGGCCCGGCCAGCGGCGCGTTGCTCGGCAACGCGGCCGCGCGCCTGAACGACAGCTTCCTCGCCGCGCAACAGAATGCGCTGCGCGACATCCGCCAGCACTGGGAAGCCTACGCACTCGCGGCGAACCCCGCCCACCCCGGCATGCAGAAGGTCGCGATGCGGCGCACGTCGACCACGCCGTTCAACGAACGGCACGTGTCGAACCGCAACCCGACGATCCATCTGCGCAACGTCGACTTCAACCTGTCCGGGGATATCGGCTTTCACGTCGAGGACCTCGACGTGGAACTCGTATCGAAGCGGCCCGGCGAACCCGTCGATCTCGACGATCCGAACCAGTACGACATCCGCATTCTCGGTGGCACCGTCGTCGAGTCGTGGAAGGCGATGTCCGCGCTCTTCAACGACTATCTGCTCGACTACTCACCCCGCTCGCTCAACGACCTGCAACTGAGCGCGGACGGCACGAACCTGCGCGTCCAGGGCGGCATCAAGCTGTGGAACCACGTGCCGGGCGTCTGGCTGCCGACCGACATGAAGGGCACGCTGTCCGTGCTCGACGACCGGCATCTCGCGTTCAAACCGTCGCAGGTGTCGGTGCTCGGCATCCCGCAGGCGAAACTGCTGCGTTCGCTCGGCATCGAGCTCGCTTCGCTGACACCGTTGCAGCGCCGCGGCGCGGAACTGCGTGGCGACACGCTCGTGCTCGACCAGTACACCGTGTTCCCGCCACCCGTGCTGAACGGCAAGCTCGGACAGGCAACGGTCGAGCGCGACGGGCTGCGCCTCACGTTCAGGCGCGTGGCAGGCGCGCCCGCGCCGCAGCGGCCGCAGATCGATGCACCGAGCTACATGTGGATGGAAGGCGGCGACATGAAGATGTTCAACGTGCTCGAACTGAACGTGCGCGCGCTGATCCGGAATTCGGCCGAGGCCGGCCCGATGCGTTTCGACCTGTACGACTACCGCAACCAGGTCGCGCAAGGCTCGGTGCGGATGCTGCCGGACGGCACGCTGGTCGTCGACATGGGGCAGAAGAATCCGCTCGCGTCGCGCTGAAACGCGCGCGACACGCATGAAAAAAGCCCGGTGGCACGCCGCCAACCGGGCTTTTCATTTCATCCTTCGCGCTTCGCGCTCAGTCGTGCTTCAGTCCGTCGATCACGTCGAGCAGCGCCTGTCGCAATGCAATGACGTCGACGGTCGAGCCCGCCCTGCCTGGCACGCGCGCATCGGTGGCCTGCATCTCCGGCTCGACGGGTGCCGCCGCGGCCCGCTCGCCGGCCGGCGAATCGAGCCGGTTGCGCGCGCCGTTGATCGTGAATCCCTGCTCGTACAGCAACTCGCGAATCCGCCGGATCAGCAGCACTTCGTGGTGCTGGTAATACCGGCGATTGCCACGCCGCTTCACCGGCCGCAGTTGAGTAAATTCCTGTTCCCAATAACGCAGCACATGCGGCTTGACCCCGCAAAGTTCGCTGACTTCACCGATCGTGAAGTAGCGCTTCGCGGGAATCGGAGGCAAGACGACTTTCTCAACCGTAGTGGTCATCGTCGGTTAACCGTCGGTAAAGGGTGCGCGGCGGCCGCGCGGGTGCGTCAGCGGGGGGCTTACTCCGCGCCGTTTTCGACCAGCGCCTTCAGCTTCTGGCTCGCGTGGAAGGTTACCACCCGGCGGGCCGCGATCGGAATCGCCTCGCCCGTCTTCGGATTGCGGCCCGGACGCTGCGGCTTGTCGCGCAACTGGAAATTGCCGAACCCCGACAGCTTGACGCTCTCGCCGTTTTCGAGCGCGTCACGGATCACCTCGAAAAACGCCTCGACCATGTCCTTCGCTTCACGCTTGTTCAGCCCGACGCTGTCGAACAGCAGCTCCGCCAGCTCCGCCTTCGTCAGCGTGGGCGTCTCGGTGGACGCCGGCGCCGAAGCGTCGCGGTTCATGGCGCTGCGTTGCGCCGTCAGGAGGGCTTCGAATTCACTCGAGGTCATGTCGTTCATATCTGCCATACAGCGCGTTAAATCAAAACTTACGATCGGAACAGGCCGCCCGCGAGCGGGCGGACCTCTTCCTTAGCCGCGCAGGCGCGCACCGGTACGAGCCATCCGCTCGACCAGCGTCTGGATAGCCTGATCGACGACCTCGTCCTGTAGCGTGCCAGCCGCGTCCTGCAGCGTCACGCGGAAGGCAAGGCTCTTCTCGTACGCGGCAAGACCACCGGAAGTATTTGATTTTGCACGAAATTCGTCGAAGAGTACAACCTTCTGAACGAATCGGCAGGCCTCTTCGGCAAGCGCCTTCTTCATTTCGTCGAAAAGTGCCTGAACCTCGACCGCCTGATCGACGACAACGGCGATATCGCGACGAACCGGCGGGAATTTCGATACGTCGGTCGGCGTGGGCAACGCACGTGCAATCAGCGCGTCCGCGTCGACCTCGAACATCACCGGCGCGTGCGGCAGTTCGTACTTCTGCATCAGGCGCGGGTGCAGTTCGCCGATCCAGCCGACCGCACGGCCATCGACTTCAATGCGCGCGCTGCGGCCCGGATGAAGGGCCGGATGCTCTGCCTTCACGAAGCGTGCGGTCGCGGGTGCGAGCAGTGCCTCGAGATCACCCTTCACGTCGAAGAAATCGACCGCGCGGGTCGCCGTGCCCCATTGCTCGTCGAGGGCCGGACCGTAGGCAAGCGCACCGACGCGCTTCGGCTGCACGTAGCCCTCGACCGTCAGCTCGCCGGCCTTCGCCGCCGTATCGGTGAGGAACACGCGGCCAGCCTCGAACACGCGCACGCGATCCGCGCGGCGGTTCAGGTTGTGGCGCAGCACGGAAATCAGGCTGCCGAACAGCGTCGTGCGCATCACCGACAGCTGGCTCGCGATCGGGTTCAGCAGGCGGATCGGGTGGTCGTTGCCCGCGAAATCCTGCTCCCACTCCGCATCGACGAAGCTGAAGTTGACGGTTTCCGCGTAGTCGCGCGCGGCCAGCGCGTGACGAATGTCGTGGATCGAGCGACGCGTCTCGTTGGTCGCGCGCATTTCGCTCGTCGCGACCGGCGGACGCGCCGGGATCTTTTCAAAGCCGTAGATGCGCGCCACTTCCTCGATCAGGTCTTCCTCGATCTCGATGTCGAAGCGATGCGACGGCGGCGTGACGAGGAACGCGTCGTCTTCACGTTCGAACGGCAGGCCGAGGCGCGTGAAGATGCTGGCGATCTCGTCGGCACCGATCTGCACGCCGATGATGCGGTTCGCGCGCGATACGCGCATCTTCACCGGCGCGCGCTGCGGCAGGTTCACCGCCTGATCGTCGACCGGGCCGGCCTTGCCGCCGCAGATCTCGAGAATCAGTTGCGTGATGCGCTCGACGTGCTCGACGGTCGTCGCGTAGTCGACGCCGCGCTCGAAGCGATGGGCCGCATCGGTCGAGAAGTTGTACTTGCGCGCGCGGCCGCGGATGCTGTCCGGCCACCAGAACGCGGCTTCCAGGTAGATATTGGTCGTATCGAGCGTGACGGCCGTGCTGTCACCGCCCATGATGCCGGCCAGGCTTTCGACCTGCCGGTCGTCCGAAATCACGCCGACCGTTTCGTCGAGTTCGACCGTGCTGCCGTTGAGCAGCTTCAGCGATTCGCCGCGCTTGCCCCAGCGCACTTCGATGCCGCCGTGGATCTTGTCGAGATCGAACACGTGCGACGGGCGGCCAAGCTCGAACATCACGTAGTTCGAGATGTCGACGAGCGCCGATACGCTGCGCTGGCCGGAACGCTCGAGGCGCTCGACCATCCACTGCGGGGTCTTCGCACGCGCGTTCACACCGCGGATCACACGCCCCGAGAAGCGGCCGCACAGATCGGGCGCGGCAATGCGCACCGGCAGCGTTTCGTCGAGCTCGACGCGCACCGGGCGGATGTCGACCGGCGTCAGCGGTGCGCCGGTGATCGCAGCCGTCTCGCGGGCGATGCCGAACACGGACAGGCAGTCGGCCTTGTTCGGCGTCAGCTTGATTTCGAAGATCGTGTCGTCGAGGTTCAGCGTCTCGCGGATGTCCTGGCCGACCGGCGTGTCTTCCGGCAGCACCAGCAGGCCGCTGTGATCCTCGGACAGCTTCAGCTCGCGCGCCGAGCACAGCATCCCCTGGCTCTCCACGCCGCGCAGCTTCGACAGCTTGATCGCGAACGGCTTGCCGCCCTCTTCCGCCGGCGGCAGTTCCGCGCCGACCAGCGCGACCGGTACCTTGATGCCGGGCGCGACGTTCGGTGCGCCGCAGACGATATTCAGCGTCGCGCCGGTGCCGGCGTCGACCTGGCAGACATTGAGCTTGTCCGCATCCGGATGCTTGACGACTTCGAGCACGCGACCGACGACGATCTTCGACGTCGGCGGCGCAGCCTTGCTCAGCGATTCGACTTCGAGCCCCGCCATCGTCAGCGCGTGCGACAGTTCGTCGGTCGTCAGCTGCGGGTCGACAAAGGTTCTCAACCAGGATTCAGGGAATTGCATGGATGTCTACGTTCGAAACAGGTTAGATCGACGCCCGGGCCCCTCGGAAACGTCCGTCGGGGCGTGCACGGGCACAGGTCGGCGCGGCGCGCGGCGTTACGCGAACTGGCGCAGGAAACGCAGGTCGTTCTCGAAGAACAGCCGGAGATCCTGGACGCCGTAGCGCAGCATCGTCAGGCGCTCGAGGCCGCTGCCGAACGCAAAGCCGATGTAGCGCTCGGGATCGAGGCCCATGTTGCGAATCACGGTCGGATGCACCTGCCCCGAACCGGAGATCTCGAGCCACTTGCCGGCGTTCTTGCCTTGCTCGAACATCATGTCGATCTCGGCCGACGGTTCCGTGAACGGGAAATACGACGGACGGAAGCGCACGAGGATGTCGTCGCGCTCGAAGAATTTTTTCAGGAAGTCGGTATAGACGCCCTTGAGGTCGGCGAAGCTGATGTTTTCGTCGATCCACAGCCCCTCGACCTGATTGAACATCGGCGAGTGGGTCGCATCGCTGTCGACGCGATACGTGCGGCCCGGCGCGATCACCTTGATCGGCGGACGGTTCATGCGCGCGTAACGCACCTGCATCGGGCTCGTGTGCGTGCGCAGCAGCAGCTGGCGGCCGTCGGCATCCTTGCCTTCGACGTAGAAGGTGTCCTGCATCGAACGCGCCGGGTGGTTCTCAGGGCTGTTCAGCGACGTGAAGTTGTACCAGTCGGTCTCGATTTCGGGGCCGTCGGCCACATCGAAGCCGATCGAGCCGAAAATCTGTTCGACACGCTCCCACGTGCGCATCACGGGGTGCAGGCTGCCTGCACCGGCGCCGCGGCCCGGCAACGTCACGTCGATCGCTTCGGCAGTGAGTCGCTGATTCAGCAGCGCGTCGGCCAGTGCCTGGCGACGGGCGGTCAGCGCGGCTTCAACCTGCTGCTTCGCGACGTTGATGCGTGCGCCTTCGGTCTTGCGTGCTTCGGGATCGAGCTTGCCGAGGCCCTTCAGCAACTCGGTCAGCGCACCCGACTTGCCGAGAAATCGTGCTTTCTCGTTTTCGAGCGTGGTGATGTCGGCAGCCTGTTCGAAGGACTGCTGCGCGTCGGCGACAATCTGGTCCAGATCCATAGATCCCATCATTTCCAACGTCATTCGGTCTTGGCGAGCGAAATCGCCCACCAAACAAAAAAGGGGCTCGGAAGAGCCCCGTTTTCGCTGCAGCGGCCGAGACTACCGGAACCTCGCTGCAACTAACCACGCAGTGCTAATTTCGCAATTAGGCTGCAACGGCGGCTTTCACCTGCTTGACGATCGCAGCAAAAGCAGCCTTGTCGAACACCGCCATGTCGGCCAGCACCTTACGGTCGAGTTCGATCGACGCCTTCTTCAGGCCGTTGATGAACACGCTGTAGGTCATATCGTGCTGGCGAACTGCCGCGTTGATACGCGTGATCCACAGTGCGCGGAACACACGCTTCTTGTTGCGGCGATCGCGGTACGCGTACTGACCAGCGCGCATCACCGCCTGCTTGGCGATGCGGTAGACGTTATTGCGACGGCCGCGATAACCCTTGGCCAGGTTGATGATCTTCTTGTGGCGGGCCCGTGCGGTTACCCCACGTTTGACTCGAGGCATGTTTCTCTCCTTAGAGTATCAGTTAGGGGTTACGCGAACGGCAGCATCGCGCGGACGGAGTTCAGATCGGAATCATGAACTGCCGTTGCGCCGCGCAGGTGACGCTTGTTCTTCGTGGTTTTCTTGGTCAGGATGTGACGCTTGAAGGCTTGACCGCGCTTGACGGTACCGCCCGGACGCACCACGAAGCGCTTTGCAGCACTCTTCTTGGTCTTCATCTTAGGCATGACGAACAACTCCAGTTTATTAGATGGCGATGGGTGTGCGGTTGGCTTGCGCCCTTGACCCGCCCTTCGAAACCCAGTCCACTTGTGTACGGCGGACCGCTTGCGCAGCCGCCGTCATTGTTGGCACGCCGCCCTGACCGGGCAACGCGCCGAACCACTGCGAACCTGCGCGCGACGCGCGCGGGCTCGTTACTTCTTTTTCTTCGGCGAGAGCACCATGATCATCTGGCGCCCTTCCATCTTCGGCATCTGCTCGACCTGGCCGACTTCCTCGAGATCCGTGCGCAGACGCTCAAGCATCCGCATACCGATTTCCTGGTGAGCCATTTCACGGCCGCGGAAACGCAACGTGATCTTCGTCTTGTCGCCTTCTTCGAGGAAGCGCACGAGATTGCGGAGCTTGACGTTGTAATCCCCGTCATCGGTACCCGGCCGGAACTTGACTTCCTTGACCTGGATGACCTTCTGCTTCAGCTTCGCTTCGTGCTGCTTCTTCGATTCCTGGTACTTGAACTTGCCGTAATCCATCAGACGGCAAACCGGGGGAACCGCTTGCGGCGCGATTTCCACCAGGTCAACATCCAGTTCTTCCGATTTACGGAAAGCATCAGCGAGTTTTACGATACCGAGCGGTTCGTTCTCGATCCCGACCAGACGCACTTCCGGCGCAGTGATTTCACCGTTGATGCGGTGCGACGACTTATCAGTAGCGATGTTACGTTTCCTCTAAAAATTAAAAAAACGAGCCGCGCTGCCAGGGCGGTTACTTGAACGAGCGCAGGTCTTCCTGCAGACGCTCAACGAAGGCTTCGACCGGCATCACGCCAAGATCGACGCCGCCACGGGCACGCACGGCTACCGTTTGCGCATCACGCTCCTTGTCCCCCACGACGAGGAGATAAGGCACCTTTTCCAGCGTGTGCTCGCGTATTTTATAGCTAATCTTCTCATTGCGCAAATCTGCCACCACCCTAACCCCTTGTTTTTGCAACGATTGGGCCAGCGATTGCGCATATTCGGCCTGACTTTCGGCGATATTGAGCACAACTGCCTGGAACGGCGCGAGCCAGGCCGGCATCGCACCAGCATGGTGCTCGATCAAAATGCCGAGGAAACGCTCCATCGAACCGACGATCGCCCGGTGCAGCATCACCGGACGGCGACGGCTGCTGTCATCCGCGACGTACTCGGCGCCGAGGCGCTCCGGCAGGACCATATCCAGCTGCAGCGTGCCGCACTGCCACGAACGGCCGAGCGCATCCTTGATGTGGTACTCGATCTTCGGACCGTAGAACGCACCTTCACCCGGCAGCTCTTCCCACGTGAGGCCGCAGGCCGTCAGCGCGTCGCGCAGGCCCTGCTCGGCGCGATCCCACGTCTCGTCCGTACCCGCACGCTGGTCGGGGCGCAGCGACAGCTTGATGTCGATGTGATCGAAACCGAAGTCCTTGTACACGCTCATCGCCAGCGTGTTGAACGCGATCGATTCCGAGATGAACTGGTCTTCCGTACAGAAGATGTGCGCATCGTCCTGCACGAAGCCGCGCACACGCATCAGGCCGTGCAGCGCGCCCGACGCCTCGTTGCGGTGGCACGAACCGAATTCCGCGTAACGCAGCGGCAGGTCGCGATACGAGCGCAGGCCGTGCTTGAACACCTGGACGTGGCCCGGGCAGTTCATCGGCTTGATCGCGTAGTCGCGCTTCTCCGACTCCGTCGTGAACATGTTCTCGCGGTAGTTCTGCCAGTGACCCGACGCTTCCCACAGCGAGCGGTCCATGATCATCGGCGTCTTGATCTCGAGGTAGCCGGCTTCGTTCACGCGGCGGCGCATGTACTGCTCGACCTGCTGCCACAGCGCCCAGCCCTTCGGATGCCAGAACACCATGCCCGGCGACTCTTCCTGCATGTGGAACAGGTCGAGCTGCTTGCCGAGCTTGCGGTGGTCGCGCTTTTCCGCTTCCTCGAGCATGTGCAGGTACTGGTCCTGGTCTTCCTTCTTCGTCCAGGCCGTGCCGTAGATGCGCTGCAGCTGCTCGTTCTTCGAATCGCCGCGCCAGTATGCGCCCGCGACCTTCATCAGCTTGAAAACCTTCAGCTTGCCGGTGGACGGCACGTGCGGGCCGCGGCACAGATCGGTAAAGCCGCCGTGCGAATACAGCTTGATTTCGTCGCTTTGCGGAATCGATTCGATGATCTCGGCCTTGTACTTCTCGCCGATGCTGCGGAAGTAGCCCGCCGCTTCGTCACGCGACACGACACGGCGCGTCACGGGCTCATCCTTCTTCACGAGCTCCTGCATGCGCTTTTCGATCTTCTCCAGATCTTCGGGCGTAAACGGCCGGTTGTACGAGAAGTCGTAATAGAAACCGTTGTCGATCACCGGGCCGATCGTCACCTGCGCGTCCGGGTACAGTTCCTTCACCGCGTACGCGAGCAAGTGCGCCGTCGAGTGACGGATGATGTCGAGGCCATCGGCATCCTTGTCGGTCACGATCGCGAGCGACGCATCGCGGTCGATCACGGTCGACGTATCGACGAGCTCGCCATCGAGCTTGCCACCAAGCGCAGCCTTCGCAAGGCCGGGACCGATCGAGGCAGCAACCTCGGCAACTGTCACCGGATGCTCGTATTGTCGAACTGAGCCGTCAGGCAAGCGTATCGAAACCATAGCAATCTCCGTGATGCCGACAGTGGGCGGCAGACCAGGTGCGCGACGTAAAAATCACGCGGGAAAATTTCGCGACAAAAAAAATGCGGCCCCGCTTTCGAGGGGCCGCATTCGATACTTCACTCAAACTGAAAGGGCGAAAGGGTTCCTCGACTAGCGTCGCTCCGAAAAAGTTTCGGTCAACGTTCGCGGTGTCATAACCGTATTCGCCTTGTTCGCGTTGAGTTATTTGCTGCATCGAACACCCGGAGGCCGGGCATTCTCAATTCGTTGGTAGGCTCGATTGGACTCGAACCAACGACCCCCACCATGTCAAGGTGGTGCTCTAACCAGCTGAGCTACGAGCCTAGTGAAGCTAAGATTATATGGAGACGTTACCCGCTTGGCAAGGATTTTTATGCGGTCGCAGCAAAATAACGGTGTTCGAACCCCACATCACGCCTTCCGCCCCGCCCGCACGACGCCCTGCACCTCACCAAGCAACGTGCACGCGCGCTGCACCTGCGCCGAGTTCGACACCTCGACCGTGAACTGCATGAATGCCGCATTGCGGCGGCTCTGCGTCTTCACGCCGACCACGTTCATCTTCTCGCGCGCGAACACTTCGGAGATGTCACGCAGCAATCCTTGCCGGTCGCTCGCTTCGATCATCAGGTCGACCGGATAGACGGACGCACCGCGCCCACCGAGCACGTCGGCCGACCAGGTCGTCTGCAGCACGCGCTCCGGCGCACGCTCGACCATCCGGCGGAACGTCGGGCAATCGGTGCGGTGGATCGACATCCCCTTGCCGCGCGTGACGAATCCACTGATCGGATCGGGCGGCGCCGGACGGCAGCAGCGTGCGAGCTGGGTCAGCAGCGCGTCGACACCCACGACCAGCACACCGGTCGACGCGCCATGCGCCACGCTCGCGCCACTGCTGCGCTTCTCGAAATCGGCAGGCGCCTCGGGCACCGGTTCGGGCGGCGGCGCATCGGACAGCGCGTGCTCGACATTGCGCAGGCTGAACTCTTCCTTGCCGACGACCGAGAACAGCTCCTCCGGCGACTTGAAGCCGAGCTTCGCAGCGAGATTGTCCAGGCTGACCGACGTCTTGCCTTCGCGTTGCAGCGTCTTTTCGACGAGCGCGCGGCCATGCGCGACGTTTTCTTCCTGCTCGATCGAGTTGAACCACGCCCGCACCTTCTGACGGGCGCGCGGGCTCTTCATATAGCCGAGCTGCAGGTTCAACCAGTCGCGCGACGGCCCGCCCTCCTTCACCGCGACGATCTCGACCGTCTGGCCGTTTGCGAGCGGCGTATTGAGCGGCACCATCGCGCCGTCGACGCGTGCGCCACGGCAGCGATGCCCAAGCTCGCTGTGCAGGTGGTACGCGAAATCGACCGGCGTCGCGCCCTGCGGCAACGCGATCACGCGCGCCTGCGGCGTCAGCACGTAGATGTGATCGTCGTCGAGCGACGTCTCGCGCAATTGCGCCCACGCCTTGTCGCCCGACTTTTCCGCGCCGTCCTCGACGTCGTCCTTCCACGCGAGCAACTGGCGCAGCCATGCAATCTTCTCGTCGTACTTGTCGCTTGCCGAGAACTGGCCGCCGTAGCCGCGCGCGCCGGCTTCCTTGTAGCGCCAGTGGGCGGCGACGCCGTACTCGGCGAAACGGTGCATCTCCTGCGTGCGGATCTGCACTTCGAACGCGCGGCCGTCGTCGCCGATCACGACCGTGTGCAGCGACTTGTAGCCGTTCGGCTTCGGCCGCGAGATGTAGTCGTCGAATTCCTTCGGCACCGGCTGCCACAGGTGATGCACGATGCCGAGCACCGCGTAGCAATCCTTGATGTCCGGCACGATCACGCGAAACGCGCGCACGTCGTACAGCTCGGAGAAGTCGAGTTCCTTGCCGCGCATCTTGCGCCAGATGCTGTAGATATGCTTCGGCCGGCCGCTCACGTCGGCCTGGATGTGCGCGTCCGCCAGCTCCTGCTGCAACCGGTCGATCGCCTGCGTGACGTACGCTTCGCGCTCGATGCGTTTCTCGTCGAGCAGCTTCGCGATCCGCTTGTAGGTGACGGGGTCTTCGAAGCGGAACGCGAGATCCTCGAGTTCCCACTTCAGTTGCCAAATACCCAACCGGTTCGCGAGCGGCGCATAGATCTCGAGCGTCTCGCGCGCGACGTCGGGCGGCGGGTCGATCTTCGCGGCCGCGTAGTAGCGCAGCGACTGCAAGCGCGACGCGAGCCGGATCAGCACCACGCGGATGTCTTGCGCGAACGCAAGCAGCATCTTGCGCAGCGCCTCGATCTGCGTGCGCCGCTCTTCGGCCGCATCGCGCCCGGCATCGGCCCCCGCGTTCTGCGCGGCACGCAGGCTGACGGTGCCGAGCCGCAACAGCTTGCGCACGTCGGACACGAGCCGCGCCACTTCGTCGCCGAAACGCTCGGTGAGCTCGCGCTCGGGGTCGCTCAGGTGCGGCGTCAGCACGAACAGCGCGGCCGCCTGCATCGCGGACGGATCGACGTTCAGCGTGCGCATGATCGACGCCGTGCCCGCCGAGTGATCGGCGAGCAGTTCGCCCGACGACAGGCGCACGTCGCCAGCCCGCTCGCGCACGAACGCGAGCACGTCGTCGAACGACGGCCCCGCGACGGGAGAAGCGGAAACGGGTTCGGTCATTGCACGGCCTGCCGGAATGCGATCATCGTCGGGTTACGTTCAGCTCCGCTGCGCAGCGACGACCACGATCTCGACGAGCAGCGCCGGATCCGCGAGCTTCGCCTCGACGGTGGCACGCGGCGGCGTGTTGCCCTGCGCGACCCATGCGTCCCACTCCGCATTCATGCCTTCGAAGTTCGCGAGATCCGAGATGTAGATCTGCACCGACAGCAGATGCGCCTTGTCGCTGTTCGCTTCGGCCAGCAGGCGATCGATGTGGCCGAGCACTTCGCGCGTCTGGCCGCGGATGTCCTGCGTGGTGTCTTCGGCGATCTGGCCGGCCAGATACACGGTACCGTTATGGATCGCGGTTTCGGAGAGACGGGCCCCGACGTGATGACGAATGACTGCCATGGAATGTTCCGGTCGTGAGTAGAGGGAGATTCGGGCGGCGGCACGGCCCGCGTGCCGCCGAACCACATATTATGACGCGTTTATGCGTCGCCTTCGACGAAAAACCGCCGCGCGAGCGCGATCTGGTCGGCGCTGACGAACGCCGGCGCGTGGCCCGCGCCCGGAATCTCGACCTGCGTCACATGCCGGCCGCGGCGGACCATTTCGGCCGCCGTCTCGCGCGACAGCAAGTCGGATGTCTCGCCGCGTACGACGAGCACCGATGCGTCCGTCGTCTCGATCGCTCGCCACAGCGCGGCCTCGCCGAGCGCGGCCAGTTCGGGCGTCGTCGCCTTGAACGGCTCGGCGATACGCGGGTCGTAGCGCATCGTCCAGCCACCTTCGGGCAGTTCGTGCAGCAACGGCCCGTTGATCTCGCGCCACTCGTCGGCGCTCAGTGCACCGAACGGCAGCGACAGCGACGTCAGATAGTCGATCCCCTCCTGTTCGGTCGCAAAGCGCGGCTGCACGCCGAGGTATTCGCCGATGCGCGTCAGCGAATCGGGCTCGATGCGCGGGCCGACGTCGTTGACGATCATCCGGCGCAGCGGCGAACCGGGCAGCCCGGCAAGCGCCATGCCGATCAGGCCGCCCATCGACGTGCCGAACCAGTCGACCGATTCGACGTCGAGCCGTGCAATCAGCGTCACCATGTCGGCCACGTACTGCGGAATCGCATAGAGCCGCGGATCGGCCAGCCGGTCGGACCGGCCACGCCCGGCGACATCGGGACAGACCACGCGATACGTGTCGGACAGCGCGGCGGCAAGCCGGTCGAAATCGCGCCCTGAGCGGGTCAGCCCGTGCACGCAGACCAGCACGCGCGAATTCGCGGGATTCCCCCATTCGGTATAGGCGACGTGGTGAAGGCCGGCCGCGCTGGCGCACTGCACGCGCCGCGCGCGGGGAATCGGGGAATTCACGGAAGAAGTGGGCATCGGAGGCATCCTGTCGAACGGTGCGGTGCGACGCGATGACGTGCGCCGGCCCGGCCCGAACGGTGGGCGGGGACGCAATCGATTGTAAACCCGTTCCGGATCACGAGTCGGTTCGTCGCGCCCGCAGGCGCCCGATTCGCGCGCGGCACCGGTGAGTCGGGAGCCCGCGGGCGCGACCGGGGAGACAGAAACCGGCGGACGGCAACAGACTGCGCCTCTCACCGCTCGCCTGCCTCGCCCACGCCGTCGCGAGCGGCGCTGCCGCCCAAAGGCCGCGCGTCCGACCCCGACGACTCGGCACCGCAGCGTCGGCCAGCGTGTAACGGCAGCCGCGCAGCGTCGCAGCGATCGCCCGCGCGATCTCGTTCCCCGACGCCCCGCAACAACGGAACCTTGCGAGAGCCGCGTCGAAGATCCGATCGCGCTTCGGCACGACGGTGTCGTACGACGCGGGCCCCGACAAACCGGTTGTCGGCCGGCTCGGGCAGCACCAGGACGCCACCGCGCCGGGGCGATGCCGACGCGACGCACACGCTCTCACGCGCTGAAGCGCGCCACCTCGTCGTTCGGATCGAACAAGTGACAGGAAAAAGATGGCGCGGCTGCCGGCACGACGTCGCAAACACAACTTCCTTGCGCTGGTTTGTCATGGCCAGAACGTCCTGGCGACTTCATCTTCACTTCTGCACGACCGCGCCGATGCTCGCGCCCACCACGCACAGCGTGCCGGCAATCTGCAGCGCCCCCATCGGCTGGGCCAGCACGACGAAGCCGATCGCCGCCGCGATCGCGGGCTCGGCGCTCATCAGGATACCGAATGCCGACGCGCTCATCCGCCGCAGCGCAATCAGTTCGAGCACGTAGGGAAACAGCGGGACCAGCACCGCCAGATACGCGGCATCGATCAGTTGCAGGGCCGGCAGATGGCCGCCGCTTTGCGCGAACCCGAACGGCGTGGTCACGAGCGCGGCCACGATCAGCGATGTCGCGAGCCCCTGCAACCCGTCGAACAGCGTGCCGACGCGTTTCATCAACAGGATGTACGCGGCCCAGCCGAGCGCTGAGCCGACCGGAAAGATCAGCGCGGCCGGCGTCGCCACCCACATGCCGTCCTGGCGCGCCAACAGCAGCACGCCCGTCAGCGCGAGCACCGGCCATGCCAGCATCGCCGGCTTGCGCACGCCGAACGTGGCGACCGCCAGCGGCCCGAGGAAGTTGATCGCAACGGCCAGCCCGAGCGGCACACGCCTGACCGCCGCGAAAAAGCACAGCGTCATCGCGGCCATCGCACCGCCGAGCGCGATCGCCGCGATCCAGCGCTGCCGGGAATACGTATGGAGCGGCGGCCGCACGACGATCGCCAGCACGAGTGCGGCGAAGCAAAGCCGCAACCAGGTCGTGCTGAGCGTGCCGTACTCGATCGTCGCCGGGCGCGACAGCGCGGCGCCGAGTTGCACGCTGCACATCGACGCAACGGCAAGCAACGGCGCGAGCGCATGCGCAAACGACGGGGCCGCGCGCTCGGCGCCTTTCGGTCGTGCAGTACTCATTTCGTCGCTCATTCGAGGGCTCCAGATCGATGACACGACGATGCTAACCGCGCTCGCGCGCTTGATATAAGCTGCTAATTTTTATGCCCGCATCAGGAAAATTGATGACTCGCGATCTCGACACCACGCTGCTGCGCACGTTCGTGACAGTGGTCGAAACAGGCAGCGTCAGCGATGCGGCAACAGCACTCCATCGCACGCAGGCGGCCGTCAGCATGGCGCTGCGCCGACTCGAGGACGAAGTCGGACAGCGCCTGCTCGAACGCTCGCCGCGCGGCGTAAAGCCGACGGCTGCCGGCAGCGTACTGCTGCCCTATGCGCACCGGTTGCTCGACGTCGGGCTCGCCGCGCGTGCCGCGCTCAACGCCGGCGACATCTCGGGCACCGTCCGGCTCGGCATCCTCGAGGACATCGCCGTGGGCCATCTGCCGCATGCGTTACGGCAGTTCGCAGCCTCGTTTCCGCGCGTCGCGCTCGAGATCGTCGTCGATACGAGCCCCGCGCTGTCGCAGCGGCTCGCAACCCACACGCTCGACTTCGTCATCGGCGACCCCGCACTGATCCGGGCCGAACCGCTCGCCACCTGGCGGCATCCACTTCGCTGGGCCGCCGCGCGTGCTCAGGACGCACTGCCGCGCGACGAACCGTTGCCGATCGTCGCATTCGGCGGCGCGTGCCCGTGGCAGGAGAAGCTGTTCACGGCGCTGCGTGAAGCCGGGCTCGCGTGGCGCGTCGTCTGCACGAGCACGAGCCTGTCGGCCATCCAGTCGGCGGTCGAAGCCGGCCTCGGCGTCGCGGTGCTGCTCGACCGGAACGTGCGCGGCGACACGATGCGTGTGCTCGACCCTCAGGCCGCCGGGCTACCCACGCCGCCTGCCGCGGACTTCGGCCTGTTCAGCCATGCGGATGCCGGCGACCGCACGTCCGCGGCCGCAACGCTGCAACGCTTCCTGTTTCATGCGTTGCAACTCGATTCGCCCGACGCTGATGACGACACGCCGGCAACCGGGCGCAGCGTCGCGTCGTTGCAGGCTACCGTCTGACGCGTCCGCCGCAACCTCCGGAGAACTGCTGCTGCAGCCCGGAAACGAAAACGCCCCGCATGCCTGCCGGCATGCGGGGCGAATCGCTTCGAGCCGAAAGACTCAGCCCACCGCGCTCACGTCGAGCGGTGCGCCCGTCTTCGCCTTGATTTCGTCGACGCTCACGCCATCGGCGAGTTCGAGGACCTTCAGGCCGTTCGGCGTCACCTCGATCACGCCGAGATCGGTGATGATCAGGTCGACCACGCCGACACCCGTCAACGGCAGGTTGCACTCCTCGAGGATCTTGTGCTGGTCGCCCTTCGCGACATGCTCCATCAACACGACCACGCGCTTCACGCCGGCGACGAGATCCATTGCGCCGCCCATCCCCTTGATCATCTTGCCGGGGATCATCCAGTTCGCGAGGTCGCCCTGCTTGCTGACCTGCATCGCGCCGAGGATCGCGAGGTTGATGTGGCCGCCGCGGATCATCGCGAACGAATCGGCCGACGAGAAGATCGACGAGCCCGGCAGCGTCGTGACGGTCTGCTTGCCGGCGTTGATGAGATCGGCGTCGACTTCGTCTTCGGTCGGCGACGGGCCGATGCCGAGCAGGCCGTTCTCCGACTGCAGCCACACCTCGACGCCTTCCGGCACGTGGTTCGCTACGAGCGTCGGCAGGCCGATGCCGAGGTTCACGTAGAAGCCGTCCTGCAGTTCCTTCGCCGCGCGCGCGGCCATCTGGTCACGATTCCAGGCCATGTCAGTCTCCTTTCGCGCGTACGACGCGTTGTTCGATGCGTTTTTCGGGCGTCGCGTTCAGCACGATGCGCTGCACGAAAATCCCCGGCGTGTGGATGTGGTCCGGATCGAGTTCGCCGTTCTCGACGATCTCCTCGACTTCGGCGACGGTGATCTTGCCGGCCATCGCGCACATCGGGTTGAAGTTGCGCGCGGTGCGGCGAAAGACCAGGTTGCCGGACTTGTCGGCCTTCCAGGCCTTCACGAGCGCGACGTCGGCCGTCAGCGACGGCTCGAGCACGTAGTGGCGATCGCCGAACTGGCGCGTTTCCTTGCCTTCCGCGATCACGGTGCCATAGCCGGTATTCGTGAAGAACGCCGGGATGCCCGCGCCGCCCGCACGTAGCTTTTCGGCGAGCGTGCCCTGCGGCGTGAATTCGAGCTCGAGTTCGCCGGCCAGGTACTGGCGCTCGAACTCCTTGTTCTCGCCGACGTACGACGAGATCATCTTCTTGATCTGGCGCGTTTCCAGCAGCAGGCCGAGGCCGAAACCGTCGACGCCCGCGTTGTTGCTGATGCAGGTGATGCCCTTGACGGCCGAATCGCGCAACGCCGCGATCAGTGCCTCCGGAATCCCGCACAGGCCGAAGCCGCCCACCGCGAAGGTCTGTCCGTCGCGGACGATCCCTTCCAGCGCGGCAGCCGCGCTTGGATAGACTTTGTTCATCAGTTGTCCCTTCCTCTATGGAAACCAGCGAAACCGGTTCACGCGGGCAATGTCCCACAGACAGTTGAAGGTTGGGACGGCGGGTGCGGCATAGATTATGCGACCTTGCGATCATGGTCAATGTTGGATTTCGAGGGCGAACGCTTCAGGGCGGCGGCGAGCACCCAGAGCTCGCTCACGCCGAGGATTTTCCGGAAGTGCTTCTCGGCTTCCAGGAACCCCGCTGCTGCCCAGCGCACCGCCATGTCGGCATCGCGATAGCGCTTCACACGCCCCGCGACGCGACGTACCGCGCCGTTGGGGTTCTCGATGAGGTTGGTCGTCGACAGCCCGCGCATGAGCGCCGGCGTCAGGCCCAGCTCGTTGACCGTGAACGTTTCCTCCAGCCCTTCGAGCAGCGCCGCCGAGGCATCCGGGTGCTCGGCCTTGAGCCACGCTGCGTGCGTCTCGAGCTTGGCCATGCCGTCCTTGGCCGGCAGCTTGTAGGCCGCTTTCATGATCGCTGCGGTTTGCGAGATGCATTCTTTGGGCAGGCGATCGAGGACATTGCGCAGCTTGTGCGTTCGACAGCGCTGCACGTGGGCACGCTCGCCGAAGAGTTCGTCGATCGCCGAACGCAGCGCCTTGGAACCGTCGATCACGAACAGATATTCCAGCTCCGTGGACAAGCCGCGATCGATCAACCCGCGCAACAGATCCTTGACGACCTGGGCGTTCTCGCTCGAACCGCTCACGAGCCCCATCAGATGTTTCTTGCCGGCGCTGTCCACGCCGATGGCCGCGATAACGTGCCGCGTGCCGACGATGATGCCGTCCAGGTAGATCGCCAGGAAGTCGTGATCGTCGAAGCGCCGGCCCATCAGCTCGGTGAGCGCCCTCTGGCTGGCCTGGATGAACTCGCGCGAGACGCTGCTCTTGGAGATGCCCACCGTGCCGGCCATCTCGGGCAGCACCTTGGCATATTTGCGCGTGGACACGCCCGTGACCATGATGTCGTGCACGCGCTCGGCGAGCCGCGGATTCTGGTTCAACTGCTCGTAGGCGGGGATCGGCACTTCGCCGCCGCCTCGCCGCCGCAGGCGTGGCCGCTCGACGTTCAATTTGCGCTCGTCCATCACGATCTGGCCGCGTTGCGAGCCGTGCCAACGGACTTCGCCGCCTTTGCGGCCAGGGTGCTTCTCGCCGGCGACTTCCGTCGCCGAGATCACCAGCAACTGCTCGACCAGGCCGCGGCCAGCGTCGTACATCAGCTCGTCAATGCTCGCGCGGGTGTTCTGGATCAGATCGAGTATTGGCAGCAGGAGCTGACTGTTCTCGGCGAAACAGGCCCGCAGCCGGTCTTCGTTCTGCTTGGCGACGATGTTCAACGGCGCGCTGGCCTTCGGGGCCTTCTTCTTGCCAGGCTTCATGTGGCGGTTCTCCTTGGTTCCCTGTTCGGGAGGTTGGTCCTGGAAACCCGATTCTCTCGGATTCCACTGGCGAACCGCCGCCTTCAACCTTCAACTACGCCTGGGACATTGCCTTCACGCGCCCACGTGGCCCGCAAGCCCGCCGCATCATTCTATGCATGCACGGCGATGCCTGCGTCGAGGCGCGCTGTTTTTATGTCGCGGCCAACCGCCACGAGATGCCTGAAAGGGTACGATGCGGCGCGGATGCGGCACAATACGCAAAAATACATAAGCGTTTGCCTCCGCTTGCCCGCGCCATGCCCGCTCTCGATTACCAGACTGCCTTCCACCTCGCGCCGCTCGGCCTCGTCCTGTCGCGCGACCGCGTGATCGAGGACTGCAACGACGCGCTCGCGTCGATCTTCCGCTGCGCGCGGGCCGACCTGATCGGGAAATCGTACGAGGTGCTGTACCCGTCGACGGACGAATTCCAGCGCATCGGCGAACGGATCGCGCGCGTGATGGCTGCGAACGGCATCTACTCGGATGACAGAATCATGAAGCGGGCGGACGGCGAGCTGTTCTGGTGCCACGTCACCGGCCGCGCACTCGACCGCACCGCGCCGCTGGCGGCGGGCGTGTGGACCTTCGAGGATTTGAGTGCGACGCGCCGGGTCGCCGTGGAACTGACCCCACGCGAGCGCGAGATCGCCGCGCAGCTCGCGACCGGCAAGACCAGCAAGCAGATCGGGCGGGTGCTCGACATCAGCTCGCGCACGGTCGACATCTACCGCGCACGGCTGATGCGCAAGTACGGGACCAACAATACGCCGGAACTGCTGCAGCGCCTGCTCGGGCAGTGACTGACGGCGGCCGATTCGGGAAACGACGGGCATGGCGTACCCCGGCGAGCCGGTGCCGGCCTCGCCGTATCGGCGCTCAGCCGATCTTCGCCGCGAGCGCGCGCTCGATCGTGTCGCGCAGCAACTGGGGCAGCGGCACCGACTTGCCGAGCGCGTAGTCGACCCACACGCAGCGCGCTTTGCCGCGCGCATAGAGGTGCTGCGGATCGTCGGCGCGCGTCAGCTCGAAACCGGTGTCGAAGCTGCTGCGGCCAGGTTTTGCAACAGACATCCTCGCGATCACGTCACCCGGATAGTGCAGCTGCTTGAGAAACTCCATCGACGCGGTGACGATGACGGGCCCCTGCCCCTCGCCGTTGCCGCCGGCGATGCCGAGTTCCTCGAACCACGAGATCCGCGCCTGCTCCATGTAGCGGAAATAGACCGTGTTGTTCACATGGCCGAACGCGTCCATGTCGCCCCAGCGGATCGGCATCGACATCTCAAAAACGGGTGAATAATCGCTCATTGCAGTCTTCTTTGTTGCTGAATGTCATCCGCTCAGGCGAGGCCAAAGCCGTCGTCGGCGGAGATAATCGAGCCATTGATGAACTGCGACTCGTCGGCCGCGAGCAGCAACAACAGCCCGTCGAGATCCTGCGGCTTGCCGACGCGCCGGCGCGGCAGCATCGACTGCAGCTTCTGGCCCTGCTCGGTTTCCCACAGGTAATGATTGATTTCGGTATCGATATAGCCCGGACAGATCGCGTTGACGTTGATCCCGTGGCGCCCCCATTCGAGCGCCATCGCGCGCGTCATCTGCACGACCGCGGCCTTGCTCATCGCGTACAGCCCGATCTGCGGAAACACGCGCAGGCCGGCCACCGACGCAATGTTGATGATCCGGCACGGCGGCTTGCCGTTGCCGCTTCCGTTCGCGCGCATGATCATCCGCTTCGCGACTTCCTGCGCGACGAAAAATGCGCCGCGCGTATTGGTGTCGAATACGAACTCGAAATCCGCCGGCGTCACGTCGACGAGCTTCTGCATCGTCGACACGCCCGAATTGTTCACGAGGATATCGATCGTGCCGGCTTCCGTCTCCGCGTGCGCGACCGCCGCCTTGATGCTCTGGACGTCGGTGACGTCGAGCGACACGACGTGCGCGGCGCCGCCCGCCGCCTCGATCTCGGCACGCAGCTCCTTCAGGCGCTCGACGCGACGGCTCGCGAGCACGACCTTCGCACCGGCCTGCGACAGCACCTGCGCAAAGCGCTGCCCGAGGCCGCTCGACGCGCCCGTGACCAGCGCAACCTTGCCTTCCAGATTGATCGACCGACCCATTTGCACTTCCCCTTTCGATGTCGTTTCGCCGCCACGGGCAGCACGGCCCGAGCGGCATTACCCTAGCACGAAAATAGAACGATCGTGCTAATCTAGCCGCATGCTGTTGCGGCAAGCGTTTCGTTTCGCAGACAATACGCTCCCGAATAAAAGCATTCTAACGGTTAGAGGAACGCCAATGACCCCCGCAAGCCTCATCGAGCAATACGGCCCGCGCGAATCGATGGAATACGACGTCGTGATCGTCGGCGGCGGCCCCGCCGGGCTGTCGGCGGCGATCCGGCTCAAGCAGCTGGCCGCCGAAAAAGGCACCGAGATCGGCGTGTGCGTGCTCGAGAAGGGTTCCGAGATCGGCGCGCACATCCTGTCGGGCGCGGTGATGGACCCGCGCGCGATCAACGAACTGTTCCCCGACTGGAAGGAACGCGGCGCGCCGCTCGACGTCGAGGTGACGGAAGACCGCTTCCTGTTCCTGTCGGAAAAGAGCGCGGTCACCACGCCCAACTGGGCGCTGCCCGCCAACTTCCAGAACCACGGCAACTACGTCATTTCGCTGGGCAACGTCACGCGCTGGCTTGGACAGCAGGCCGAGGCATTGGGCGTCGAGATCTTCCCCGGATTCCCGGCTGCCGAGATTCTCTATAACGACGACGGCTCGGTGAAGGGTGTCGCGACCGGCAACATGGGCGTGGGCAAGGACGGCGAGCCGACCGAGAACTTCCAGCTCGGCATGGAGCTGCACGCGAAGTACACGCTGTTCGCCGAAGGCTGCCGCGGCCACCTCGGCCGCCAGCTGATCTCGAAGTTCAAGCTCGACGCGAACGCCGATCCGCAGGCGTACGGGATCGGCATCAAGGAGCTGTGGGAGATCGATCCGGCCAAGCACAAGCCGGGCCTCGTGATCCACACGGCCGGCTGGCCGCTGAAGTCGGATACGTACGGCGGCTCGTTCCTGTATCACATGGACAACAACCAGGTCGTGGTCGGCTTCGTGGTGGGCCTCGGCTACACGAACCCGTACCTGTCGCCGTTCGAGGAATTCCAGCGCTACAAGACGCATCCGTCGATCCGCGCATTCCTCGAAGGTGGCAAGCGCGTGTCGTACGGCGCGCGCGCGATCACGGCCGGCGGGCTGCTGTCGCTGCCGAAGACGGTGTTCCCGGGCGGCGCGCTGATCGGCGATGACGCGGGCTTCCTGAACGCATCGCGGATCAAGGGCAGCCACGCGGCGATCAAGACCGGCATGCTGGCGGCCGACGCCGCATTCGACGCGGTGCAGGCCGGCCGCCAGTCGGACGAGCTCAACGCGTACCCGGATGCCTTCAAGCAGTCGTGGCTGTACACGGAGCTGTACCGCGCGCGCAACTTCAAGCAGTGGATGGCCAAGGGCCTGTATCTCGGCACGCTGATGGTCGGGCTCGAGCAGAAGGTGATGGGCGGCAACGTGCCGTGGACGCTGCACCACAAGCATGCGGACCACGAGATGCTGAAGCCGGCGTCGCAATGCCAGCCGATCGAGTATCCGAAGCCGGACGGCAAGCTGACGTTCGACCGTCTGTCGTCGGTGTTCATCTCGAACACGAACCACGAGGAGAACCAGCCGGCGCACCTGACGCTGAAGGACGCGAGCGTGCCGGTGAACGTGAACCTGCGCACGTACGCGGGGCCGGAGGGGCGCTTCTGCCCGGCGGCGGTGTATGAATTCGTGAAGAACGACGACGGCAGCGACCGCCTGGTGATCAACGCGCAGAACTGCGTGCACTGCAAGACCTGCGACATCAAGGACCCGACGCAGAACATCGTGTGGGTCA
>AACY020561144.1_pt1 | contig 71150 bp, 57 predicted proteins | sample 267378 | NCBI WGS metagenome assembly AACY02 (sample SAMN02954345, study PRJNA13694) | marine metagenome | biome: aquatic; feature: ocean; material: water; isolation source: isolated as part of a large dataset composed predominantly from surface... | reverse complement strand
CTCGGAAAAACCAGAGTCAATAATAAAGCTGTGGTGCGAAGCATACTCATAAGCGGATACTACGATTCCTGTTAATAAAATAACCTGTTTTACGCGGCTTTTCTCCCCAAAACAGGGCGGCAAATTGTCGGGCAAAGTGCACTGGCGCGCGAAGCTCGCATCCTTCCTTATTTTGGCCATTATTTCAACTGAAATATGATCCGTACGGCGTATTTATCACTTATTTTAGCCTTAAGCGTTTTGCGAGGCGATGCAGATTGCCAGGATCGAGTCCTAAGGCTCTGGCCGAGGCGGCCCAATTGCCGCTATGTACACTGAGTACTTGTTTGATGACGTCACGCTGAAAGGCATCGGTCGCTTGGGCTAAACTGACGCCTTCCAACGGGCGAAGCTGTGTTTCGTTTATGCTTAAATTTGTCGATGTGCTTGTTTCTGAAGAACTTTGTTTAAACGGTAAATCAAAATGTTGTGGCGCTATGGTGCAGCAGCCATCCTGTGCCGACACTCGCGCCAGCACGGTTGCCCTGTGGATGGCGTGCTCGAGCTCGCGCACATTGCCCGGCCAGGTATATTGATTGAGTAAGATTAAGCTACTGGGGCTGAAGTTAAGTTGCTTCATCCCGAGTTTTTGCCGATATCGCTCGGCAAAGAATCCGCTCAACAAGGTGATGTCCTGCTCGCGCTCGCGCAGTGGCGGCACCAGCAGGGGAAACACGCTCAACCTATGGTAAAGATCGGCCCTAAAACGGCCAGCCAGCACTTCTGTCTTCAGATCCTTATTGGTGGCGGCAATGATACGCACATCGACTTTAAGACTGCGATCATCCCCCACTTTTTGAATATCGCCATATTGTAAGACCCGCAGCAACTTGGCCTGAAGCGTGAGCGGAAGCTCGCCAATCTCGTCTAGAAAGAGTGTGCCCTTATCGGCCATTTCAAACTTGCCACTGCGATGGCTGATGGCACCGGTAAACGCGCCTTTGATATGGCCAAAGAGTTCACTCTCGGCAACCGATTCAGGAAGTGCCGCGCAATTGAGATAAACCAAGGGTTTGTGCTGTCTCGCGGATTTTTGATGGATTGCCTGGGCGACTAATTCTTTGCCCGTTCCTGTCTCACCTAAAATCAGTACGTTAAGGTCGCTATGGGCAACGACTTCAATCTCCCGATTCAAGCTTTGCATCTGGGGCGAGTTACCTATGATTTCGGCATCGTGGTTAAGGTTCGGGCTCTTTTCCTGCACATGGGTCGAGTGGCTATTGAGTGCCATGCGCTCCAGTTTTTCAACCAGCAGGGCGTTGCTTAAGGATGCGGCGGCAATCGCACTTAAGCTGCGCAGCTCAGTATTGCTGAATTGATCGAACTGCAGGGGATTAAAGGCATCGATGGTCACGGCACCGATAAGCTGTTCGTCGGCAAATAAGGGCAGCCCGATACAGGCATGGACCTTCAATGCCCCGGTTTGATTGGGGATCAAACCATCGTAGGGATCGGCAAGTTCACTGTCGGCGGGAAAACGCACTATATCCCCCGCACGGGCAATGGCCTCAAGCCTTGGATGTTCATTCAGGATAAAGCGTCTGCCGAGCACATCATCGTTCAAACCGTCGATGGCCAGCGGGGTAAAATAGTGTCCATGGAAGGTGAGTAACGCTGCCGCGTCACAGTGCAGGTTAGCCCTCACCGTGTCGAGCAAGCGTGAGAAGCGGTCCCTGTGGGCTAAACCAGAGGTGATATCTAGAGCGATACGGGTAAGGTCGGTTTGACTAAGGGCCATAAAAACTCCTGCAGCGAGGTTCCCCTGATTTATAGCATTGATTGTTATATTGACACAGGTTGTTTAGACACTGCTAACCGTTATTGCGGTATGGCTATAAAAGTGTGGTAAACGATAAACGGCGCAGGCCATCACACTAAGCAACCAAGGTGCCTAAACGACACCTTGGTCAGAATGGATTAATTGCTGTGGTTAGTGATGGGGTTGTAAGACTCCCTGTTGCACTTTGGCAGGTTTATTCAGGGCTTTTCTGATCAAATCGAGTAAGAAGGCGCCTATTAAGAGACCGCCGATACTGAAGATGACATCCCCAAACATGCGCATCCAAACCAGCCTTTCAACCAGCGGACTATGGATCACTTCTGGTGAGCGGGCGAACCAATATCCATGGTCTATGACGGCAAAAAACTGCGTAATCCCCACGGGCAATAACGACATGAACACCATAGCCGCTAGGCCAATATTGAGGCTCCAGAAGGCGCCTTTGAGCATTTTGTCATTCCACTGCATATTGCCGGTGAGGCCCCGCAGACAGAAGAGCATCAAGCCCATGCCCAGCATACCGTAAACGCCCATAAAGGCGGCGTGACCGTGGGTGGCCGTGGTGTTTAATCCTTGAATGTAATAGAGCGAGATAGGTGGATTGATTAAAAAGCCCAGCATACCTGCACCGACTAAGTTCCAAAACGCGGTCGCCACAAAGAACATAATCGCCCAATGATAACGTTGCATCCAGCCACTGGCTTTGCGCAGACGGTAGGTTTCCATCGCTTCAAAACCAATAATGGCGAGGGGAACAACTTCTAAGGCGGAGAAGATGGCGCCCCAGGCGATCACTGAGGTCGGCGTGCCAGTAAAGTAGAGGTGGTGTAGGGTGCCAATCAAACCACCGGTTAGGAAGATCACTGTCGTGAATAACACCGCACCGTTGGCACTGCGACCGCGGATTAAACCTAAACGTACCAACATTAAGGCGATAACGGCGGTGGCAAAGGTTTCGAAGAAGCCCTCAACCCACAGGTGTACAACCCACCAACGCCAGTATTCTGCAATTGCTAAATTGGCGTGTTTACCCATAAAGAGGCCGGCGCCATAGAACAAGCCAATCGCCACGCAGGAGGCATAGAGTACCCAAATTACAGGGCGCATCTCGCCTTGCACTTTAAGGGCGGGTTTAATGGCGGCGGTGACTAGCGCCAGCCAAATCAATAATCCGACGAGGAGTAAGATTTGCCATACTCGGCCAAGATCTATGTACTCATATCCTTGGTGTCCAAAGAGGAAGTTCATGTCGAGGTCAAAATACTGCTGCACCCCAATCCATTCGCCCGCCATGGAGCCAAGCACCACGACGACTAAGGCTACCCAGAGTACGTTAACGCCGAGACGCTGATATTTAGGCTCATAACCCGATAAGGCGGGAGCAATATACAGCCCAGTACCTAACCAGGCTGTGGCAATCCAAAATACCGCTAACTGGGTGTGCCAGGTACGAGTCACTGAGTAGGGCAGTATTTCCGAAATAGGTAAGCCGTAAAACTCTTGGCCTTCAACCGCATAGTGGGCTGTGATCCCGCCGAGTAAAATTTGCAGTAAAAACAGACCAATTGCCGTGATGAAGTATTTGCCGACGGCTTTTTGTGAGGCGGTGGGTTTAGTGAAAAACAGCGGATCTTGCTCTGAAGGCTTGGGCAGGCTTTCGTGTTTGCCGCTCGCATGGTGCCAGATCAATCCACCAATCCCCGCAATTAGGGTCACAATACTGAGTATCGACCAGACGATATTATCCGAGGTCGGTGTATTGCCTAACTGGGGATCGAAGGGCCAGTTATTGGTGTAGGTATAGGGGGCATCCGGGCGCTCGGTGATTGCCGCCCAGGCTCCCCAAAAGAGAAACGCATTGAGTTGTTCGCGACGGGCAAGATCGGGCACTGTGCCCTCTTTCATGGCGTATTGTTCACGAAGATGACTAAGCTCCGGATCGCTCCCAAACAGGGATAGATAATGCTGCTCGACCCTGTTAATCGCTTCGATACGAGTGCTAGACAAGCGAATAAGCACTGTGCCATCGGCCTGTGGCTCGACGCTGTTATGGCGTAAATCTTCCCTTAATGCCTGCTCAAGCCCTGCCTTTTGTTGGGAGTTTAATTGGGCGAACGGCGTTTGATATTGCTGCTCGGCGCGAATATCGAGCCAAGCTTCGGCTTCTCTGTGTAACCAGTCGGCAGTCCAATCCGGGGCAACATAAGAGCCATGTCCCCAAACCGAACCCAGTTGATGGCCGCCCATGGAGCGCCAGACCAATTGACCTTGTTCGATATCATTTTCGCTAAACACAATCTGACCATTTACATCGGTAAATGCAGTGGGGATCGGCGGTTTTTCCCGATAAATTTCACTGCCTATGCTCAGCAGCACAGTGAATGAAGCAATCAGCACTATTAACAGTGCGATAGCTGTGAGTTTTTGTTTGCTCATAAGTCTCCTTGATGCAACGTCATTTTGATACGTTTCACCTGCTATTGCGTAATACGTGCCAAACCTTTTTGTTGTTGAAAATAAAGAAGAATATAAATTTTACTCTATGCTTGATTGTCTTTTTGATACTGAATATTGATTGTTGATATGACAGTGATTGTCTCTATGACAGCTTTAGAGGCTTGTATGTCGATAACACAATGGAAAAGGTGATTTTACCTATGCTTTCAAGTTATTGCGGAGTTTAACTGGACTTAAGCCGACTTTTAGCGAATACAGCATATTTTTATATAGTTATCCGCGCGATTTTGGCGGTATACAGTGAGTTTATATGGAATGAAATTTTAAAATATATTGATAAATATAGATTTTATCTTGTTTATGAGCTTGGGTTCATGTTCGGTAGGCGTTTGTGGTTGTACTGGTTTTTATGTAAAAGTTAGTCAAAATGGCCTTTCACTGAGGATTTGGATGTAGATGTTTGAAATTTAATATTTAAAACTCCATTAATTTGCATTTTTTATGCTAGTATAGAAACACAAAAATTTTCAATTGAGTCATTTTTAATCTAGGTGATTTCTTTATCGTTTAACTAAACACTCTTGTATTTAAGGAGGCATGTGTGGATGCAGATTCCATCAATAGTTTTTTTCTGATCGGTGCCTTGCTTGCCGCTGTGAGTGTTTTGTTAAGTCCCGTGTCTTCGCGCTTGGGTATCCCTATCTTATTAATTTTCCTCGCGGTAGGGATTTTAGCTGGGGAGGATGGTCCCGGCGGTATTCTGTTTGACGACTACTCAACCGCTTATCTTGTCAGTAACTTAGCCTTAGCCATTATCTTGCTCGATGGCGGTATGCGCACGCGTGTCGCAAGCTTTAGGGTGGCGTTGTGGCCGGCATTGTCGCTGGCGACCTTTGGGGTTGCTATTACCACCAGTATCACAGGTGTGATGGCCGCATGGTTATTTGACTTACACTGGCTACAAGGCTTGCTGGTGGGGGCAATTGTCGGTTCCACCGATGCGGCGGCGGTATTCTCGCTATTAAAGGGGCGTAGCCTTAACGAACGTGTAGGCGCGACACTGGAAATCGAATCGGGCAGTAACGACCCAATGGCGGTGTTTTTAACCGTGACCCTGATTGCCATCCTCGCTAATGTGGACGCCGAGTTATCCGTAAGCTTTATGCTGATAAGCTTTATCAAGCAGTTTGGCTTGGGGATTTTCCTCGGTCTTGGCGGCGGTTGGCTGCTGTGGAAGTTGGTGAATTTAAGCAAGCTTGCCGAAGGCTTGTATTCGATTTTAGTGCTCAGTGGCGGTCTGATGATTTATGCCGCTTCGAACAAACTCGGCGGTAGCGGCATTCTGTCGATTTATCTCGTCGGTCTCTTCCTCGGCAACAAGCCTACCCGCGGTCGTCATTCCATTCTAAACGTATTGGATGGCATGACTTGGGTCAGCCAAATCGGTATGTTCCTCGTATTAGGGCTGCTGCTCACACCGTCTGACTTGTTGGATATTTGGTTACCGGGCTTAGCGTTAGCCTTTGGGATGATCCTGTTTGCCAGACCGTTAGCCGTATGGCTCAGCTTGCTGCCCTTTAAGAGTTTTAGCAGTCGTGACCGTTGGTTTATCTCTTGGGTAGGGCTTCGCGGCGCCGTGCCAATTATTTTAGCGGTATTCCCTATGATGGCGGGATTACCGGGCGCTCAGCTGTACTTTAACTTGGCTTTCTTTGTGGTGTTAGTGTCACTGCTAGTACAAGGGGCGTCCCTCACCACGGCGGCGCGTTTAGCTAAGGTGGAGTTACCGCCTAAGCCGTTGCCGATTTCACGCTCTGGGGTTGAAATTTACCCTAGCAGCGAGTGGGAAGTGTTTGTGTACCATCTGAGTGAAAACAAATGGTGTATCGGCGAACCGCTTAAACGCCTCTCAATGCCAGATGGAACAAGGATTGCGGCGGTATTTCGCCATAATACACTGCTGCACCCTTCGGGCAGTACTTGCCTCGAGGCGGGGGATATTTTGTGCGTGCTTGGGCAAGAGAAGAGTCTAGAAGCCTTAAGTAACCTCTTTAGTCAGGCGCCCGAAACCAAGGAAGTGCCACGTTTCTTCGGTGACTTCTTTATCGATACCGAGGTTAAGCTGCTGGATCTGGCGCCGATTTATGGGCTGGAGTTAGATGAGGCAACTGGCGATATGACGGTCGCAGATTTAGTGGCGGCAGAATTAGGCTCACATCCGGTACTTGGGGATCAGTTCCTATGGCAGTCACTGCATTGGGTGGTTGCAGGACTCAATGAAGGCAAAGTCACCAATGTGGGTATTCGCTTACCGGCGGAGGCGTAATCAGTGCTTAAGCCTGCTAAGTAGAGCTTAAAAAGATATGATTCTTAGGGTTTCAAGCCCTTCAAAATGCCTTAAACAAAACATCTAACATAAAAAAATGCCAAGCAATTGCTTGGCATTTTTTTATCCACTTTTAAGCACTTATTTCGAACAGATAGAACGAAAGCTTATTTATATAAGGACTTGTCCGTTGGATCTGGGCGAGTTTTAAAGCGGCGGTGGAGCCACATATATTGGGCGCGATTTCTATCGATAATCCCTTCGATAATTTTGTTACCGCGAATGGCATCGGCTAGCTCATCTTCACCGGGGAAGTTCTCGAGCGGCGGCATAATCTCAATATGGTAACCCTTATCACCTTCGGTGCGCTCCACAAAGAAGGGCAGCACTTTGGCCTTGCCGAGTTTAGCCAGTGTGGTGGCACCGGTAATGGTTGCTGCATCGGGCACGGCATAGAAGGGAATAAACACCGCACTCGAACGCCCAAAATCCTGATCGGCGGTATACCAAATCACATCGGGATTACGTAAACAACGCACCATCTGGCGTAGATCGCGTTTCGGCACTAAGGCTTTGTTTGAGCGTAAGCGGCCTTTTACCTGTAGGTATTCCATCACGGGATTGTTGTGTGGACGATACACTCCAACACCGGGTTGGAATTGACCAAAAATACGCGCGCCCATTTCCAGTGGTAAGCAGTGCACGGCAAACAGAATCACTCCATGGCCGGCATTCAAGGTGTCTTGCACGTATTCCTTGCCGGTGATCTGCATATGTTGTTGGATTTTTTCATCGGTCCACCACCAGGCATTGATGGTATCGAAAATCGCTTTACCCGTTTCTTCAAAGTTACGGGTCAGCAGGGCTTCGCGCTCTGACTCGGGCATGTCGGGGAAGCAGAGAGTTAAATTGCGGCGCGCGGTATGGGTACGGCTGCCTGCAATAGTCTTAACTAATCGGCCTAATCCTTTACCTAACTTCATCTGCCACGAAAGAGGTAACACTTGGGTAACCCGCATCACTAACACCCCAAACCACATGGGCCAGTGCTTCGGATGATATAAGGATGATGAAAACTCAGCTTTCTCGACCACAAAAATACTCACTACTTTTGAAAATTACTGCTTATTCTAACTCATATTTTGCCGAAAATTAGGTACAATCACGGTTTAATTTCTGCAATAGATAAGAGCGCTATGAAGGTTTCTCTGCCAGCATTTGAAAAAGCCAAAGTGTTAGTTGTCGGCGATGTGATGTTAGATCGCTACTGGGTTGGGCCAACGGGTCGTATCTCGCCCGAAGCGCCAGTGCCTGTGGTGAAGATTAACCAAGTCGAAGACAGACCGGGCGGTGCGGCCAACGTGGCGCTAAATATCGCGACCCTAGGCGGCCAAGTGCAATTGGCGGGGTTAGTCGGCGAAGATGATACCGCTAATGCGTTAACCCTTGGCGTGCAAGCGCTGGGCGTTGAGCCACAGTGGTTGAATATTGCCGACAAACCGACCATTACCAAACTGCGGGTACTGTCGCGTAACCAGCAGCTCATTCGCCTCGATTTTGAAGAGTCCTTCGATAAGCAGGATAGTGCGCGTTTGCTTAAACAATCCGAAGCCTTACTCGATTCGGTCGATGTAGTGGTGCTGTCGGATTATGCGAAGGGCGCTATCGATAAGCCGCAGGATTTTATTGCGCTGGCTCGCGCTAAAGGCGTGAAAGTGCTTGTCGATCCAAAGGGTTCCGATTTTAGCCGTTACCATGGCGCTTCACTCATCACACCCAATATGAGTGAATTTGAAGCCGTTGTTGGCGCGGTAACTTCTGAGGCGGATCTACTCGAAAAGGCCCGTGGCTTACTCAATAAGCATCAGTTCGACGCTATCTTAGTCACTCGCTCCGAAAAGGGCATGACCTTAGTGACGGCCAATGCCCCAGAGTTACACATTCCTACGGTGGCCCGTGAGGTGTATGACGTGACAGGCGCTGGCGATACTGTGATTTCAGCTCTGGCGACCTCACTCGCCGCGGGCGCAGAACTGCCGCAGGCGTGCGCTATTGCCAATACCGCTGCTGGGGTTGTAGTGGGTAAATTAGGCACTTCAACCGTGTCTAGTATCGAGCTGATTGAAGCCTTAGCACTGCACCACGGAGAGTCGGGTTTTGGGGTAGTGAGTGAAGATCAACTTGCCTATGCCCTAGAGCAAGCCAAATTGCGCGGCGAGCGAGTGGTGATGACTAACGGTTGCTTCGATATTCTGCACGCGGGGCACGTCAGTTACCTCAAGCAAGCCAAAGCCTTAGGCGACAGATTGATTGTGGCCGTGAATGACGACGCCTCGGTCAAACGCTTAAAAGGTGAAGGTCGCCCTGTCAATCAAGTGGATAGACGTATGGCGGTATTAGCGGGATTAGCCGCCGTCGATTGGGTTGTGCCTTTTAGTGAAGATACGCCACAGCGGATCATCGCCAGATTGCTCCCCGATCTTCTCGTCAAAGGCGGTGATTATAAGGTTGAAGATATCGCTGGGGGCGCCGAGGTGATCGCCGCGGGTGGCCAAGTCCAAGTGTTAGGATTTGAAGACGGGATATCAACCACGGCCATTATCCAAAATATCATGGCAAAACAGTGAGTCTCATTGCCCTGACACTGATCTCTAGCCTGACTTGGGTGCCTATTGGCGACAAGCAGGCGTTAATTTGCCCGTTAGCGCAATTGAGTCAGTGTCTGGCAAGCTTTCCAACTCAGGTTCGTGAACAATTCCCCCGCAGTGAAGCCCAGTTTCAAACTGAACTTGGGCTTCGCAGTGCCATGGTGTTACCCGTCGAAAATAGTTATTTCTCCGGTTTAATCCTGGTAAATGAGCGAGAAACACCAGAGTTTCAACTGCTCAATATCGATGGCACAACCTACCAATATGACCTCAAAGAGCAGGCACAATTAACCCTGTGGCATGAGCTAGGACACCTTGAAAATCTTGCCTTGCAGGGGAGTTTATTACCTAAAGAATTAACAGCTTATCAGCATGAGTGGTTGGCGGATCTCTACCTTGTTTGGCGTGTCGCTAAGGCCAAAGGCAATCTTGATTTAGCCTGGCAGCAATATCACAGACGTAACCTTGCGGCGTTAACAAGTTCGCAGTATATGTCTCACTGGACTAGTCCGATGATGATACAAGTGTTAAAAAAGTATCAAGTGGGTCAGATTGTCCATTACAGCCAATACCGTGATTTTGTCGCCGATTTTTATCCTAAAATAATACAAATTGATCCACAGATTTTACGTGAATATTCGAGTTTAATGCAGCGGACTTTTGGCGAGACCGTGCTGCAACCCCTGCCAGCATACCTATCTTGGCGCAAGCCGGATCTTGGGCGTTACCTAACCCCGACACTGACACTGCTGATGGGGGAGACAAAAGCACACGACTGGTTAGTACAAAATTCAATGTTGTGAATATGTAAATGGAATCGATAAATCTCCCTGTTTCAAACTGAACCCTAGCTGAACAAAAGCGAAATACACTTGTTTGGCGTTTCCAAACAGCAGTATTCCCTGAAAGGCTTTGGTAAGCTCTACCCCAGAAAAAGAACAACGGGAGACTTTACTATGGCTAAGCGCTCGCGAGTACAGACTGAGCAGACCATAAATCAGATTATGGATGAAGCGTTAAGACAAATTTTGACTATTGGCTTTGAGACTATGTCTTATACCACGTTATCTGAAGCAACGGGGATTAGCCGCACTGGTATTAGTCATCACTTTCCGCGTAAAAACGACTTCTTAATCCGTTTAGATAGTCGTATTGGCAATTTATTTGTTGCCGCGCTCGACTTTTCTAGCCAAGAAGCCTTAGAAGCCTCTTGGATGAAAGCGATGCAAGAAGAGCATTACCGCGCAGTGTTAAGATTATTCTTCAGCCTCTGTGGTGGCGCGAATAACGAAATCACCCTCTTCAGAGCGGTCAGTACAGCACGTCAGCAAGCCATTGCTGAATTAGGATTGGTCGGCGATCGTACTATCAATCACCTATTAGGCCGTACTGCGGTCATGCTGCTGTCGAATTTTGATGTTGCCAAAGCGGCATAATCTTAAGCATCACCACAAAAAAGGAGCCTTAGGCTCCTTTTTTGTTTCTATGGTTTGGCGAATAGCGGTTGGTTTTATCCGCCGTGGCGTCAGAGATTTTACGCGCCCTTAAGTTAGTTAAGCTGCAATGGGGGAGACCGCTGCGCTTGTTTTAACTTTTGTTGGGTAAGATAAACGCCGACAGCCATAAAGGTCAGCGACGCGGCGATTAAGGCGCAAAGCGCGTGATGGAACACCAAATGGCTGATAAAGAAGGCTGGAATATCCTCAATACTATCGATAAGGAAGAGTTTAACGATAAGCCCAAGGTACAAGAGTAAGTGCAATATCGCCCCTGTGATGAAAAGGCGCTTAAACTTTTGCACTAAACGAGTGGCGAGATTGATACGGTAATAGCGGCAAAACAGATAACCACCGAGGCCAATGCCAATTGATATCCAGCCGAGCCCCAGCAGCGAGGTTTTAATCAAAATTGCCGACAGCATAAATAATCCAAGCAGCATCAAGCTATCCTTTCAATAAATGGGACGACCACAAGCAAGTTGCGCAGAGACTAGCTGAGCTGGCTTAAAAACGTGTGAAAACACATTCCTAAACAGGGGAAAAGATAAAGGGAGCCAAGTGGCTCCCTTTATGATTAATAAGCAAACTTAAGCATTACAGCGCTTTTAAAATCGCCTCAACGCTAGCCTTGGCATCGCCGAATAGCATTTGGGTATTGTCTTTAAAGAACAGTGGGTTTTGTACACCCGCATAACCCGTGTTCATCGAGCGTTTAAAGCCAATCACGTTTTGCGCTTTCCACACTTCGAGCACTGGCATGCCCGCAATTGGGCTGCCCGGATCTTCCATCGCCGCAGGGTTCACCGTATCGTTGGCACCAATGACGAGCACTACGTCGGTATCGCTAAAGTCCTCGTTGATTTCGTCCATTTCGAGCACGATATCGTAGGGCACTTTGGCTTCGGCCAGGAGTACGTTCATATGGCCAGGTAAGCGACCCGCTACTGGGTGAATACCAAAGCGTACCTTCACGCCGCGATCACGCAGTTTTTGGGTGATTTCAGCTACAGGATATTGCGCCTGTGCCACTGCCATACCATAGCCTGGGGTGATGATGACAGAAGTTGCGTTTTTCAGCATGTCAGCCACATCTTCAGCGTTGGTTTCGCGGTATTCGCCCATTTCTTCATCGCCAGATGAGGCCACACCATCTGTGCCAAATCCACCTGCGATAACCGAGATAAACGAGCGGTTCATCGCCTTACACATGATGTAAGACAGAATCGCACCCGATGAGCCCACAAGCGCACCTGTCACGATCAGCAGATCGTTTGACAGCATAAAGCCCGCTGCCGCCGCTGCCCAACCTGAGTAGGAGTTCAGCATTGAGACCACAACAGGCATGTCCGCACCGCCGATTGAAGCCACTAAATGCCAGCCAAAGGCAAAGGCGATAAGCGTCATCAACAGTAGGGCTGGCATAGTGCCACCCGTTTGTACGAAGTAAACCAATAGCGCCAATGATACCAATACCGCTGCGAGGTTCAGTTTATGGCGATGTGGCAACATCAAAGGTTTTGAGGAGATTAATCCGCGTAATTTACCGAAGGCGACGATAGAACCCGTGAAGGTCACCGCACCGATAAAGATCCCGAGGAACACTTCCACTAAGTGAATGTTGAGCATAGCGCCAGTTAAATGGGCTTTCTCGGCGGCTTTAGCCGCTTCGCTTAGCGCATCCTGCACTGCGGCTAAGGTGGAGTTAATATCTCCGCCAACGGCCACAACCACTTGCGAGACTTGCTCTGGGTGTAGGTCGATAAAGCTGTTAAAGCCCACTAATACCGCCGCCATACCCACAAAGCTGTGGAGTACTGCGACCAGTTCGGGCATTTCCGTCATTTCGACTTTAAGTGCTAAACGCACGCCGATGGCACCACCAATCACCATGGCGACAATAATCCAAGCGACACCGCTGGTGTCAGGATTAAAAATGGTCGCCAGTAGGGCGATGGCCATACCTGTGATACCAAATAAATTGCCGTGTTTGGCCGTTTCTTGCTTCGACAATCCTGCGAGACTGAAGATAAAGAGCACGGCGGCAATAATGTAAGCTGCTGTTACCAGTCCTTGAGACACGTTATACCCCCTTAATCTTTACGGAACATCTTCAGCATGCGCTGAGTGACGGTGAAGCCACCGAAGATGTTAATACTGGCGATCAGCACGGCGATAAACGCCAGCACAGTGACCAAGGTTGAACCTTGTCCAATTTGCAGCAAGGCGCCGACCACGATAATGCCCGAAATCGCGTTAGTCACTGACATTAAAGGCGTATGTAGTGAGTGGGATACGTTCCACACCACGTAATAGCCCACCACGCAGGACAGGACAAAAACCGTAAAGTGGGATAAGAACTCGGCCGGAGCAACCGAGGCAACCGCGGCAAAACCCGCAGCGCCAAGGGCGGCGAGAATATACTTAAGCTTGGATGGCTTTTTGGCCTCAGCAGCTTTGGCTTCAACCTTAGCCGTAGGTTTGGCGGGCGCTGCCGACACCGAAATCGCCGGTGGCGGGAAGGTCACTTCGCCAGCTTTGACCACTGTCATATTGCGCATCACCACATCATCGAAGTTGATGCTGGCGACGCCATCTTTCTCTTTACACATTAACTTCATCAGGTTGACTAAGTTAGTGCCGTAAAGCTGTGAAGACTGCGCGGGCAGGCGGCCGGGGAGATCGGTAAAGCCGATGACTTTAACGCCATTCTCGGTCACAAACAGCTCGCTTGGCTGAGTGTATTCACAGTTACCGCCCGCTTGCGCGGCCATATCGACAATCACAGAGCCGGGCTTCATGCTGTCGACCATAGCCTTGGTGATGAGCTTAGGTGCGGGACGACCTGGGATCAGCGCTGTGGTAATGATGATATCGACTTCTTTAGCTTGCTCGGCAAACAGTGCCATTTCGGCGGCGATAAACTCGTCCGACATGGTTTTAGCGTAACCGTCCGATGAGCTGCCATCTTCATTGGTGAAGTCCAGTTTAAGGAACTGGCCACCCATAGATTCGATTTGTTCGGCCACTTCTAAGCGCGTGTCGAAGGCGCGAACGATAGCTCCTAGCGAACCTGCGGTACCAATGGCCGCAAGACCCGCCACACCGGCGCCAATCACCAGCACTTTTGCCGGAGGAACTTTACCCGCGGCGGTAATTTGTCCGGTAAAGAAACGGCCAAAGTGGTGCGCGGCTTCAACAACGGCGCGATAACCGCCGATATTGGCCATAGAAGAGAGAGCATCGAGGGATTGGGCACGGGAAATACGTGGCACCATGTCCATCGCCATCACATTGATGTTGCGTTTAGACAGTTTCTCGACCAGCTCAGCATTTTGAGCGGGCCAGATAAAGCTGATTAAGGTCGCGCCTTCTTTAATTTGCGCAATTTCAGCATCGGTCGGTGCATTGACTTTAAAAATCAGATCCGCTTGCCAAACCTCTGCCGTGATCTTCGCCCCTGCGGCTTCAAAAGCGGCATCGTCAAAGCTAGACAGTAAGCCAGCATTGGCCTCAACAACAACTTCAAAGCCGAGCTTTTTAAGTTGTTCGACGGTGGCAGGGGTCGCGGCGACCCGAGTCTCACCGGCGAGACTCTCTCTCGGTATTCCAATCTGCATGATTACTCCCTGGTGGTTTATATAATCGTTCCGCCTGAGTGCTTCCCCTGAGCTAAACCTAGGTAGGGCTAGGCCGCGATAAGAATGAACTCGTTTATTCAGTTGTGGCAGTTAGCGCATTCAATCTTGGTATGAAATTTGTGCTTGAAAACAAACTTCTTTGCGAGCAACAGAGGTCACTGTACAGCAGGCTCGTCACCATTGTGGCAATACTTTGGTTTGACACAAGCGCATATTGCTCAAGCTGGTCGTTTCTGAACTGGTCGTATCAAAAACTTTTAACCAGTGCACACTTTTGTAGCTTAAATTTTGCACTTTGTATATTCCAAAATGGAATTAAAAATCAAATATTATTCTTTTTTGCTTTTCTAAAACCACGTTAATCTGCTGGACATTACACTGTCATAGGGCCGTCTCATGTTGTTAAAAGAACTTTCATCACTGGCTTCACCCCTGTCGCAACCGCAGGTCGAAAAGCTGAAACAACTCACCGCTGAATTAAACGCGGTGCAACTTGCTTGGGTGAGCGGTTATTTAGCCGCAACGGCCAATGCGGGCAATCAGGCCCAGCTCGCGCCCGTGTCCGACGCACAGGCGGCGCAGACAGTGACCATTCTCTATGGCAGCCAAACCGGCAATGGCCGTGGTATTGCCAAAGCTTTGGCCGAGAAGGCGAAAGCGCAGGGCTATGGCGTGAATTTAGCCTCTATGGGGGAATACAATGTGCGTCAGCTCAAGCAAGAAACCTTGCTATTGCTGGTGGTCAGTACCCATGGCGAAGGTGAAGCGCCGGATGATGCAATTGAATTACATAAGTTTTTAGCATCGAAACGTGCTCCTCAATTAAACAACTTACATTACTCAGTGTTAGCACTGGGCGATTCGAGCTATGAGTTTTTCTGCCAGACAGGTAAAGACTTCGATGCCCGTCTGTCGGCATTAGGCGCCAAAGCGCTGCTGCCTCTGGTTGAGTGTGATGTGGATTATGAGGCTGCGGCCGGACAGTGGCACGCCGATGTGCTCACCGCCGTGAAGCCACTCATTCAAACCACGGCTAACGTGGTGGCGCTCAATGATACCGGCTCGGCACAAGTTGCCAGCGAGAGCGAATTTACTAAGCAAAACCCTTACAGTGCTGAGGTGTTGGTGAGCCAGAAGATCACCGGACGCGGTTCAGACCGAGACGTACGCCACGTTGAAATCGATTTAGGCGAGTCAGGCTTACGCTACGAAGTGGGTGATGCCCTTGGGGTGTGGTTTAGCAACAATGAAACTTTGGTCGATGAGATTTTAGCGGGCTTAGGGTTAGCGGCCGATACCACTGTGACCGTCGGTAATGAGTCAATCAGCCTCAAACAAGCCTTAATCGAGAAGAAAGAGCTGACGCAGTTATATCCTGGTTTAGTCAAAGCCTGGGCCGAGTTGTCCGCAAGCCCTGAGCTGCTTGCTATTAGCGAAGATAAAGAACAGGTTCGCCAGTTTATCTTACATCATCAATTTGCAGACTTAGTGGCGAACTATCAGCTCAAGGCCGATGCTAATCTGGATGCAAACAAGTTAGTGGAGCTATTACGCCCATTAACGCCAAGACTCTACTCCATCGCTTCGAGCCAGAGTGAAGTCGATACCGAAGTGCATCTGACAGTGGCCTTGGTGGAGGATGAGCACCAAGGGCAAGCCCGTTTTGGCGGCGCATCGCATTTCTTAGCCTCGGCAGAGGAAGGCGCCGAAGTAAAAGTGTATGTTGAACCGAACAAGCATTTCCGTTTACCTGAAGATCCACAAACGCCTGTCATCATGATTGGCCCAGGCACTGGTGTTGCGCCGTTTCGCGCCTTTATGCAGGAGCGCGTGGCGCAAGGCGCTGAGGGCGATAGCTGGTTATTCTTCGGCAACCCGCATTTTGAGCAGGACTTCCTGTATCAAACCGAGTGGCAACAGTATCTGAAAAACGGCGATTTAACCCGTATTGATGTGGCATTTTCGCGGGATCAGGCCCATAAGATTTACGTGCAGCACCGCATTAAAGAACAGGGACAAACCCTGTGGCAATGGCTGCAAAATGGGGCGCATCTTTATATTTGTGGTGATGCCGAGCGTATGGCTAAAGACGTACATCAAGCCCTATTAGCGGTTGCGGTGGAGTTTGGCGGACTGTCGAGCGAGGCGGCGGAAGAATATTTCGAGACTCTGCGCAGTCATAAACGTTACCAAAAAGACGTGTACTAATTAATCGATCCCAAAGATAGAGCAGTATCCACTGAGATACTGCCGCCGAGCGAATTTTAAGAGGCAGTTGCCATGAGTGAGCAAAAGTTAGCATTAAACGAATACCTAAAGACCGACAGTGATTATCTGCGTGGTACCATTAAAGAGGGATTAGACTCCTCGGTGACAGGCAGTTTTAGCGACGGCGATCAGCAATTGATCAAGTTCCACGGCTTCTATCAGCAGGATGACCGCGATTTACGTAACGAACGTAAAGAGCAAAAACTCGAGCCTTTATATAGCTTTATGTTACGTGCTCGCGTGCCAGGCGGTGTGTGTACACCTAAGCAATGGTTAGGCGTGGATGAAATTGCCTCGACGCTCACCAGCTCTAACAGCATTCGTTTAACGACGCGCCAGACGTTCCAATACCACGGCATTCCAAAGCGTAATCTTAAGACCATTATTCAAGGTTTGGACCGTGAGGCACTCGATTCTATCGCCGCCTGTGGTGACGTTAACCGTAACGTGATGTGTAACCCGAATCCGGTCGAATCTAAGCTGCATGCGCAGGCCTATGAAGTCGCGAAAAAGCTGTCTGATCACCTGCTGCCGCACACTCGTGCCTACGCCGAGATTTGGTTAGATGAAGAGAAGTTACTGACCACAGAAGACGAAACCGTTGAACCTGTATATGGCAAAACCTACTTGCCACGTAAGTTTAAGATGGCCGTTGCCGTGCCGCCGGATAACGATGTTGATGTCTATACTAACGATTTAGGCTTTATTGCGGTGGCTGAAAATGGCGAATTAGTTGGTTTTAACCTGACCGCTGGCGGCGGCATGGGCTCGACCCACGGTGAAGTCGAAACCTTCCCGCGCTTGGCCGATGACTTTGGTTTTATCAAAACTGAAGATGTGATGAAGTTTGCCGAAGCTGTGATGACAGTGCAGCGTGACTGGGGCAATCGTACCAACCGTAAGCGTTCGCGCCTTAAGTACACTATCGTTGACCATGGCTATGAGAAGTTTAAGGCCGAAGTGGAAGCCAGAGCTGGCGTCAAGTTTGAGCCCAAGCGCGATGTGGTGATTGGCGATCGCGGCGATCGTTATGGCTGGGTCGAAGGTGTCGATGGTAAGTGGCATTTAACCCTGTTTATTGAAAGCGGCCGCATTAAAGACTTGCCGGGTAAGAGCTTACAAACCGGAATGCGTGAAATCGCGAAGATCCACAAGGGCGATTTCCGCATGACCTCAAACCAGAATATGATTATTGCGGGTGTGGCTCCCGAGGATAAAGCGACCATTGAAGGCCTTGCCCGTAAACACGGTTTACTCGGCCAAGTGTTGACCCAAACTCGCGGTCATTCGATTGCCTGTGTGGCCTTGCCAACCTGTCCATTGGCAATGGCGGAAGCTGAGCGTTATTTCCCTGAGTTTATCGACCATATCGATGCGCTGCAGGCTAAAAATGGCATTAGCGATCAAGCAATCGTGGTGCGTATGACGGGCTGTCCAAACGGTTGCGCCCGCCCATTTGCCGCCGAAATCGGCTTAGTGGGTAAGGCGCCGGGTCGCTATAACCTGTATCTCGGGGCGAACTTCGAAGGTACTCGCCTGAATAAGATGTACAGAGAGAATATCCAAGAGGCTGAGATCCTTGCTGAATTGGATGCATTATTTGCCCGCTACGCGGTTGAGCGTAATGCAGGCGAAACCTTTGGTAACTTCACCGTCCGCACGGGCGTAGTGAAGGCGGTAATCGATGCCGCTAAGGATTTCCATGGCTGATCTTGATTCTGGGGTAACGGGTTCTGGCTTGCCGAACGCGTTGCAGAGCGTGGTAAGTCACAGCGAACTTAAAGCGCTGCTGACGGCGCCTAAGGATGTTCAGCAAGCGGAACTGGAGCGCATTAATCGCTTCTTGGCCGGATTGACGGCTCAAGAGCGAGTACTCTGGGGCTTAGCCTATCTGCCGGGTAATCACGCGCTGTCATCCAGTTTTGGGATCCAAGCGGCGGTGATGCTGCATATGGTGAGTCAGGTGCAATCGGATATTCCGGTGATCTTAACGGATACTGGCTATCTCTTTCCTGAGACATATCAGTTTATTGACCAGCTTACCGAGCGTTTATCCTTAAACCTCAAGGTTTACCAAGCGCCAATGACCTCGGCATGGCAGGAGGCGCGTTTTGGCAAGTTGTGGGAGCAGGGCTTAGATGGGCTCGAGCGTTACAATCGACTGAATAAAGTGGAGCCGATGCAACGTGCTTTGGCGGAACTTGAAGTCGGTACTTGGTTCGCGGGACTGCGCCGAAGCCAGTCGAGCACACGCGAAGAGTTACCGATATTGGCTATCCACGGAACTCGCTTTAAGCTGCTGCCGATTATCGAGTGGTCGAACAAAGATGTGCACCTATATCTGACGCAATTTGACTTGCCTTACCATCCTCTATGGGATCAAGGTTATGTTTCTGTTGGGGATACCCATTCGAGTAAACCCTTAGAATTAGGGATGACTGAAGAAGAAACCCGCTTTAATGGCTTAAAACGCGAATGCGGTTTGCATTACGAAATATAACCATCTATCTGATTTAATAGATAAATGCCACAGTATTCCCTGTGGCATTTTTTATTTCATGTCGCCAAAAGAATGTTTTGCTTAATTTTGCAGCGGTTTGGCCGTTAAAGTATTTTGAGTGTCATTCTGGCGTCATTAAAGTCAGATAAATTTTGTTTTCATAGAGTTAGATTGTGCTTATTCACCGAGAATAAAATTTTTGTACATTTTTACTCACAGAGTTATGCACATTAGAATGTTCTGAGCTATATTACAAAGTTCCCGTAGATGGTTTTGAGGGAGTTTACTGCGCAGATATGCCCTAGTCGGTATTTTGCCAAGTTAAGTTGTTGAATATCGTTATTTATGGGCTTAGTTTGCTGTGTAACGATATAACGAGACGGAAAACAGTTGCACTTCCAAAAGACCTTGCTCGCCGCCGCGAGTATCAAGCAGTTTGATTGACTTGCTAGCCCTCGTTAATCTGCCCATTTCACCTCGGTCAGCTGTGGTCAAAGCTGCCGAGGTTGAGTCAACATAGTTAACATCGTTTATTTCGTTAATTCATCAATTCAGCTCGGTTTTTGGCGCTGTTTATGACAATATTATCATCAACTTACACTGTGCTATTTTATGCTGAGTGGCTAATGCCGCCGCATATGGCCCCTTTGATGGAATTATTGATGAGGATTACTGGATGACCGCCCCTATGTATGCCATGCGCGATCATGTCAATCGTCCTCAAGGGAATAAATCCAATCGCCCTGCGCCCAGACCCAAGGCGCGCGGCTTTAAGCGCATAATCGCTTGGCTCGTTAAACTTATCTTGGGCTTATTACTCGCCTCTGTTCTAAGTGTGGTGCTACTGCGTTTTATTGACCCGCCGATGTGGACTTGGCGGATTGAACGGGCAATATTCCCGCCCGCGCCGATTATTGAGGTTAGGCATCAATGGCGCTCACTCGAGCAAATTTCCCCTGAATTACAATTAGCCGTGATTGCCGCAGAGGATCAAAAGTTTGCCAGCCACACGGGGTTTGATTTAGCTGCGATAAGTTCGGCCATTGAATACAATCAAAAGGGCAACAAGGTTCGCGGTGCGAGTACCTTAAGTCAGCAAGCCGCGAAAAACCTGTTTATGTGGTCGAGCCGCAGTTTTATTCGCAAGGGAATTGAGGCCTGGTTTACCCTGTTAATGGAATTGATTTGGGATAAGTCGCGGATTCTCGAAGTGTATCTCAATATCGTCGAATTTGGCCCCGGAATATATGGCGCCGAAGCCGCATCGAAACATTATTTTGGTAAGAGTGCTGCCAAATTAACCCGTTATGAGGCGTCATTATTAGCGGCGGTATTGCCTAATCCTTGGCGATATAAAGTCTCGCCGCCTTCACCCTATGTTGAGCAGCGCTCCGCTTGGATCCGTAAGCAAATGCGCCAGTTAGGGGAAGTGACGCTTAATCGTGTTCATCAGGCCGATTAATGGGTAAATAAGGCGATAACCTTAGTCTTAATTAATATGTCATGCGCTTTATCGTTAATATGAACTTTATCCTCAAGATGAATTAGGCTCTGAATGTAAATTTCATTTAGTTTGCCAAGCGAATTTGCCTTAATTGCGCAGCTTGATTCGCATCCTAGGTTAATTAATGGTAAATTAGCGCACGAATTTCCCCTTCAAATACACTCAGTCCTTTGGCTATTCCCCCTCGCTAATTTTTAGCTTGTGTCGGATATTGGTTTGCCATGACGCGTGTAAAAAGGAATGACAACAGGTCAGTATTTAAATACCGGAGGTGAGTGCTTTCGGTATTATTTTTGTCACTTTGACGGTTATTAAATGGAGTTTTAGATGAAGAAGATTGTTATTGCTGCGGCAATTATTGCAGCGGGAGCAGGTGCTTATTGGTACACTCAGCATGGAACTAGCTCGAGTGCTTCGGCCAATCCTTTGCTTGATTATATCCCTGCCGACACCCCAGTATTTTCAGGTCAGTTAAAACCTTTCCCACTGAAAAACTACCTGCAATCTATTTCTGGCAATTACCAGCAATATTCAACAGATTCTCTGGCAGAATTAGGCGCATTAGATAGCCCTATGGCCAAGTTTTTTGTCAGTATCTATACGCAGTATATGGATGGGATAAAAAATCCAACCCAATTGCTTAAGACCTTTGGTTTGCCAAATGAAGTCGAGCCTTTTTTCTACACCTTAGGTGTGATCCCTGTTCTTAAAACCAATGTGGATCAAATCGATGCATTTTGGGCTGTCTTGGATAAAGCCGAGAAAGACAGCGGTTTCACCCATGAAAAGCGCACCTTAGCGGGCGTTGATTATCGCGCTTATTCACTGGCCGAAGAAGGTTCTACTGAGAAGGTTGACCTGTTATTTGCCCATAAAGATGGCATCTTAACTGTGACCTTGTCTGCCACAACGATTGAGCCAGAAATCTTAGAAATGGCCTTTGGATTAAAGAAACCGACTCAATCCTTAGCCGCTTCAGGCATGCTGAAAGACATCATCAAAACCCATGGTTTTATGGAAGATAGCATCAGCTTTATCAACCATGTTGAGATTGTTAAAGCGATTACCTCTCCCGATGGCAATATGCTAGGTAAGCAGCTCACTCAGTTCATGGCTGAAGAAAGTCAAGGTGAAGATCCTTTTGCTGAGATCCGTACTCCTGAATGTAAAACTGAGCTAACCGCCATTGCTGCCAACTGGCCACGTACAGTGGCGGGGTTAACCGCATTTAGCTCGACCGAAAAAGAAAGCCATATGGCGGCCTCTTTTGTGGTTGAAAGCAAAAACCAAGCAATCTTAACCGCATTGCAAAAAATGCGCGGCTACATTCCAACTCACTTAGCCGATATTAACAGCACTATCTTCTCTATGGGGCTGGGGATTGACGTTAACGAGGTTGCGCCTTCTCTGACGGCTATTTGGGATGACCTGCAAAAGCCGCAGTTAACCTGTGCGCCGCTTGCCGAGTTGCAAGCAGAGTTAAGCCAACAGAGCCCTGCAATGTTAGGTATGTTTACTGGCATGGCTAACGGCGTTAAAGGTGTGAGCCTGTCGTTGCTCGATTATAAGATGAGCACACAAGACCAAGAGCCTAAGCTTGAAAGCTTAGATGCCTTAGTGAGCTTAACGGCTGATAATCCTTCAATGCTGTTCAATATGGTGAAACCTTTTGCTCCAATGCTGGCTGAACTGCAAGTTGCGGATAATGGCGAGCCTACCGACTTATCACCACTGTTAATGTTGCCGCCTGAGATGAACATCAAGCCGATGCTGGCGATTAAGGGACAACATTTAGTGGTTTACTCTGGCGAAAAGGGCTTAGCGTTAGCCAATAAATTGGCTGGCGAAAAGCCATCGGCCAATGGGCTGTACAGCATGTCGGCTGATTACGGTAAGATGTTTACCCCAGTGCTGACCCTGTTAGAACTGACTGGCGAGCCGATTCCTGAAGAGCTGCAAATGCTGAAAGATTACAATATGCGCGTGCAAATGAGCTTCGATGTGAACAAACAAGGCATAGTGTTTGGTTCTGTGATGAACTCAAAAGCGAGCGAGAAAAAGTAAGCTTGATACCTTAGAGTGTTAATCGAAAAGCCAGCTGATTGCTGGCTTTTTTGTTAATTGGCTTGCGCTAACTTAGGTTGAGAACCTAGGGGCGAGTCTATGGATTTCGGTTTCGCGGCGCGCACTAAACTGACCAGTCCTTGCCATTCAATATCGCTGTTCTGTGGCAGCCAAATATCCGGCTCTGTGCCTTTTCCTGAAAGCAATTCACCTGCGGCGTCATAGGTGAGTGAGCTGCTAAAGCGGACATCTAAATCACTGTTAGGTAAGGTGAGTTGATATTGTCTGGCAAAATCCCCCGAGGTTTTTTCGCCAATCAGATTCACTCTAGACCAAGCTTTAGTGCGGTAGGCTATCCATTCGCATTCCTGTTTACATAAAGGGCTTACTAGCAGTGCAAGACGATTATTGCCTTCGGCTAAAACTTCGGGTTTTGTGCGGACAAACCAAGGGCTAAATCGGCTTTCATCTATGCTTGGTAGGCGCCTAGTTAGCACCTTAAGTCGAGGCGAGCTGAGTTCCAGTGCCTCGAGCGGCCTAAAATTTAGAGGCCTTAAATAATCATTCCTCAGTTCTGGTGAGCGGCGGTAATGGGCGAATCCCATAATTTGTGTCATGGCTGAGGCATAGGGCGTCGCATTCTGAGGGACATCTTGATAACGCGACAACATAGTCAATAATTTAGGGCTAAAGCCCCTCGCTTGCCTTAAATCGACAATCAATAATGGTTGTTCCATGCCTTGGCGTAGGGCGTCTTGTTGTCTCTTATCGAGTTCAAAGGCATAGAGATCATCAATCTTGAGCCGTACAGTCGCCTGATTGATCTGCTCCAATGAATAATCAGGCCTGATTGGCGCCGTCGGGGCCAAATTATCGAGTTGGGTGATCAGGCTTTCAAAACTCAGTTCAGTCTCATCCTCAATCGGTTTAACTATGGTTTTCGATGGTTGCGGCAGGGCGATAGTCACTTGCGTGGTCTGCAAATCGTCATTAATCAAGCTGATAAGCACATGGGGTTTGATACTTAAGCCTAAGTCCTCTCGCAATAAATTGAGTCGCTTGAGCCAAATCAGCTGCATCTCTTGGCTGTTTTTCGCTGGCTCTGATAAGTAGGCTTGGCTGGCCGAAATCCATTTGCTTAAGGGGATGCCATCTATATGAGTGATAAAGGGAAAATCGGCGCTGATGGGGTTATTTTTGCTGTCCAAGGCGAGCCATTGCTCGTTGACAGGCCTGAGCGTTAAGGGCAGTTCACCGCTGCTATTTTCGACTTTCGCAACCTGTGTCCCTGGGTCTTTTAAGGTATTAAGTAGCTTAGTGAGCTCGGCTGCGAAGCGCTCTTTAGGTACAACATCTTGATATTGTTCTGTGATTAATCCCGCCAGTCGTTTGAGCTGCTGCTCATTAGCCTGTGGATCTAGTGCGTAAAATGCCGAGTGTTGCTCAATTTGGTCGAACAGAATATAGAGATCTTGGCGAATATCTTTGGTCGTTAGTGTGGGTTGGGCTTTTTCAGGAATAGCGAAAAACGCGAGCCTGATAAGGCTCGCGCAAATGATCACGCTCAGTAATGTCACGACAGTGCGATAGCTAAAATTCATATTCCTCCATGACCACTTACTTTTACGGCTAAAAAGGTGTGCGACTATCGATGTAAATGCCTATTTTGGCAATAAAAATCGTCTTTGCGCACCTTTTGCTCGTATCCATTTGAGCAATTTAGCAGCAGTTTTTGCAAGTCAGCATAGAATTATGGCTGTTTTTTGTGCTCTGTCACGGTTGAAGCGTTAGAGAATATCGTTGAGTGATAGGCCGATACCTATGCGTTGGTTATGGTAGTTGTAGTCGATAAGACTCTCACCATATCCGTTAAAGTATTGAGTATAAAGGCGTAAATTGCCGATTATCGGATAGCTCCATGTAAATTCTGCCGATCCTCGATCAATATCTTTAAAGTTAGTTTTTAGGGTGAGGGTGAATCTATGGTCATCAATGCCATAAACCCCTACAAACTCGGCTTTACCTATGTATTCATCAATATCGGGGTTATCGTCACCACGGGGTTGATGGATATCGGTTTTTTCGTCCTCTGGAATACGCCACCACACCTTAGTGGCAAAAGCCAGCGGGCCGGCATCGAAGATCATGGTGCCATAGATACGGTTCCAGCTACGGGATAATAACCCTGACTTACCGTTAGATTGATGCACAGCGCCAAAACCCCAGAAGGAGTTAGTCACGCTGCCGATTTTCCAATCATTGTTGAACAGCATAAAGATTTCGGGTTCGTGGTTAGTCTCACGGAAAGGAGAAGAAATATCCTTGTTATACAGCTGCCAGTAGGATTGGTTTGTGTAGGCAAAAAACAGGTGACCATTGTCGCCAAAGACGTTGTACCAAATAGGGAACTTAAAGCTTATCTGGAACTTAGCTTCCATTTCGTCCAGGGTGTAGTCGTTTTCGGCCGCATCTTGGGCGAAGGGCGCCATATTGGGATCGGGGTTGTAAGTGGCGGGTAAAATGTAATTCACTTTATGCGGCGTGATCACGAATGGACGTTCTGAGGTGGCTAGCTCGTCCTGTACCCGTCCTTTAACGAGGGATTCTTCCGCTTGAAGTCCAGTACAAGTTAACAGCCCAATTAATGCGATACCTTTATAAAATAGGGACATCGGCCCTCCTTGATGTGTCTGTTTGCCTTACGCTTTCTCGTTGTTTACCCAGCTTAACATTAGTTTGTGGATTTATTATGAGAAATCCTGCCATGTGTCTTATTCCGTTCTGGCGAGATTGAGCCTATTTTCGTGGTCTAAAGAAGCAACTAAGTAGAATTTTTTGCAATAACATAGTGCGGTTATGTGAGCTGATGCAAGTTTTGATTGCCGATATATTCGCCTTGAAAGCATACTTTATCTAATTATTTCATTTAGTTAAATGATTTTTCTGACTATGGCACTTTTGCCGCCCTCACTTATAGTTAATTGGCTGGATTCGAAGTTCTGTTGTTATTTCTTTTTGATATAACAATTAATGATTTTATATTTATTAAGGAATATAACTAGGGCTATATTGCTACACATTGATCTCATATCGGGGAATGTGATGGAAATTTTATCTTTACCGGGCCAAAGGGCGAAGGGCAAAGTCTGGCTGGTTGGCGCAGGCCCCGGAGACGTTGAACTCTTAACCCTCAAGGCTTGGCGCATTCTTAAGTCCGCCGACGCTGTGTTATACGATGCGCTTGTCAGCCAAGAGATCCTCGATTTGATCCCTAAGGATGCTGAGAAGATTGCCGTCGGCAAACGTGCCGGTAAGCATAGTGCTGCGCAAGATGAAATTAATCAGTTACTGGTGACTAAAGCCTATACCCGTAAAAACGTGGTACGCCTCAAGGGCGGCGATCCGTTTATTTTTGGCCGCGGTGGTGAAGAGTTACAAACCTTAGTCGAAGCGGGCGTCGAATTTGAAGTGGTTCCTGGCATTACCGCCGCCAGCGGCACTTCGGCCTATGCGGGCATTCCATTGACTCACAGGGATTATGCCCAAGGGGTGACTTTTATTACTGGCCATTGTCAGCTTGAAAGCCGTCCGATGGACTGGCAGGGTTACGCTAATCCAAACAATACCTTAGTTGTGTATATGGGGATTTTAAATGCGGGCATTATTCGTCAAGGATTAATCGATGCTGGCCGTAGCCCAAACACACCTGTGGCGATTGTCTCTAAGGCGACCACTCAGTCGCAGCAGCGTTTTATTGGTCAATTAGATTCACTCGAACAGCTCGCGGCCGATCCGCAATTGCAAATGCCCGCTCTGATGATTATTGGCGAAGTGGTTGCGTTAGCTGACAGCTTAAACTGGTTCCAACCTAAGGGTGAAGGCGAGTCAGCACTCAATACCACTGATGCCGCCAAGATTGTGGCAAAAGTTTAGTTAAATCAGATTTTTTAGAAATAGTTAAGTTAAATCCAGCTGCCTGTCGCAGCCCATTTTAGGTAAACGGAGAAGAGTATGGCCGGGCGTGAATTAAGCCACTTACAACAACTGGAAGCCGAAAGCATTCAGATCATTCGTGAAGTCGCTGCCGAATTCGACAATCCAGTAATGTTGTATTCCATCGGAAAAGATTCTTCGGTGATGTTACACCTTGCGCGTAAAGCTTTTTATCCCGGCAAGATCCCATTCCCCTTGCTGCACGTGGATACGGGCTGGAAATTCAAAGAGATGATTGCCTTTCGTGATGCGCAGGCGAAAAAGTTTGGCTTTGAATTATTAACCCACACCAACCCCGAAGGCGTTGCCCAAGGGATTAATCCCTTCGACCATGGCAGTGCCAAGCACACTGACATCATGAAAACCCAAGGCTTAAAACAAGCCTTAAACCAATATGGTTTCGATGCCGCATTCGGTGGTGCGCGCCGCGATGAAGAAAAATCCCGCGCGAAGGAGCGGGTGTATTCGTTCCGCGATCGTCACCACAGATGGGATCCCAAGAATCAGCGTCCCGAGCTGTGGCGCACCTATAACGGCGCGGTTAATAAGGGCGAAAGTATTCGTGTCTTCCCGTTATCTAACTGGACCGAACTCGATATTTGGCAATATATCTATCAAGAAAACATTGAGTTAGTACCACTGTATTTTGCCGCCGAGCGCCCTGTGGTTGAGCGTGGCGGTCAGTTAATTATGGCCGACGATGAGCGTATGAAGCTCGAGGAAGGCGAAACCATCAAGCATGAGGTGGTACGTTTTAGAACCTTAGGTTGTTATCCATTGACGGCGGCGATGCATTCGCAGGCGGATAATCTCGAAAAAATCATCGAAGAAATGCTGCTAACTCGCTCGAGCGAACGCCAAGGGCGATTGATTGACTCGGATCAGAGTGCATCGATGGAGCAGAAGAAACGCCAAGGTTATTTCTAAACCAAGGCATTTCGAGCGCAGGTTAGAGACAGATTAAACCGATTTCGTGAATGTCCCGATGAAGGCTCTTAGAGCAATCGAGTACCAGTGACTTCACGAACAGTTGAGCAAGATAAGAGTGAGATAAAGATGGATAAAGCGGTCAATAAAACCAATCGTATGGCGGCAGAAATTAGCCAGCACGGGGTAAAGGAATATCTAGCCCAGCAACAACATAAAGGTTTGTTGCGCTTTTTAACCTGCGGCAGCGTAGACGATGGCAAGAGCACTCTGATTGGCCGTTTACTGCATGACAGCGCGCAGATTTATGAAGACCAACTCGCCAGCTTAAAAAATGATAGCGCTAAGATGGGCACAACGGGCGAAGCCATAGACTTGGCTTTGTTGGTCGATGGTCTGCAAGCCGAGCGCGAGCAGGGCATTACTATCGATGTGGCTTATCGTTATTTTTCAAGCGACAAGCGTAAGTTTATCATCGCCGATACCCCAGGCCATGAGCAGTACACCCGTAATATGGCGACTGGCGCCTCAACCTGTGATTTAGCAGTGATCTTAGTGGATGCGCGTTACGGCGTGCAGACCCAAACCAAGCGTCATGCCTTTATTGCCTCTTTGCTCGGTATTCGTCACTTTGTGGTCGCGGTCAATAAGATGGATTTACTCGGGTTCGATGAGCAAGTGTTTAATCGTATCCGTAATGATTTCAGTGAGTTCGTAAAAGATTTTGGCGACTTAGATATCCACTTTGTGCCCTTATCTGCACTCAATGGTGATAACGTGGTTGAGCCGAGTCTGCATACGCCTTGGTATCAGGGCGGCACACTGCTGGAATTGCTCGAAACCATTGATACCCAACGTGAACTCAGCGCCTTGCCTGTACGCTTCCCAGTGCAATATGTGTCGCGTCCAAATCTCGATTTTCGTGGTTTTGCCGGTACTTTAGCCTCTGGTGTCATCAAGGTGGGTGACGAGGTGGTTGCGCTGCCTTCGGGTAAGCGTAGCAGGGTTGAACGCATTGTGACCTTCGATGGCGATCTCGCCGAAGCGACGGCTGGGCAAGCCGTCACTATCACCTTAGAAGATGAAATCGATATTTCCCGCGGTGACTTACTGGCACTGCCAGAGAGTGCGCCACAGGTTGCCAATCAGATCGTGGCTGACCTAGTGTGGATGGATGAAAAACCATTACAACTCGGCCAGTTATACGACATTAAAGTCGCGGGTAAAAAGACCCAAGCCTCTGTTACGGCCATAGACTATGTGGTTGATGTGAACACGCTTGCACGCAGCAGCGCCGACACTTTAGGGCTCAATGCCATCGCCCGCGTGACCTTAGAGCTGACCGAAGATATCGTCTTCGACGCCTATTCTCTGGTGCGTGATACTGGCGGCATGATCCTGATTGACCGTTTATCCAATGCTACTGTTGCGGCTGTGATGGTGGTATCGGGACAGCATGTGAACAAGCAAGCGTCCTCACAATTTAGCGCCTTTGAAATCGAGTTTAATGCGCTGGTGCGTAAGCACTTCCCGCATTGGCAAGCGATCGATATTTCAAAGCTTGGAGCCTAATACGTGAGTGACTTGTGGCTATTAGCTATAGTGTTGTTTGGATTAGTGGCTGGCTTAATCGCCGGCCGCATTAATCCCGCTGTGTTGTTTTTATTTGCTTTTTTACTCTGTTACCTCCTAGGAATGGTATCACTCGACACGGCGCTCACTAGCTTTACCAACACAGGTTTAGTCACATTGGTGTTATTGGTGCTGGCGGCGACGGCGCTGGAAAAAACCTCACTGCTGGGCAAGTTAAGCCAAGTGATTGGCAATAATTCGCTTGCGGTGACTATGGCAAAATTGGGGTTTTCGACGGCGCTGCTGTCCTCTTTTACCAATAACACCGCCGTCGTCGCATCTTTGATTGGGGTGGTGCGCCGCAATCAGGCCCACGCTCCGGCTAAGTTGTTGTTACCACTTAACTATGCGGCGATTCTGGGCGGTACGCTGACCTTAATTGGTACTTCCACTAACCTTATCGTCAACTCGTTTGTCGAGAATGCAGGCTTGCCTGCGCTGGGGTTCTTTGAGTTCACCCCAGTGGCCACGCTGATTGTGCTGTTAGGTATAGTGCTGCTGATTGTGCTGGCCAATACCTTACCCGACAGGCGAGAGGATTCGACCGAAGAGACTCTGCCCTATCTGCTGGAAGCCCATGTGGCCAAAGGCTCGTCTTTAGTCGGTCGTAGCGTGGTGGATAACAAATTAAGAGCCCTGAAAAAGCTCTATTTAGTCGAGCTTGAGCGCAGCGGCATCTGTATTTGTCCGGTTCCGCCACAGTTAGTGTTACAGGCGGACGATGTGCTACGTTTCAGTGGCGCGGTGGAGTCGGTGGAGCTGTTGCATCAATTCGATGGCCTGGATTGGTTTGGTAAACATCAAGCAAAAGGTCAAAACCTAGTCGAAGCCGTGTTAGCACCTTCATCGAGTCTCGTGGGCAGTACCTTAAAGGAATCTCGCTTTCGCGAACAGTTTGATGCGGCGGTTATGGCGATTCGCCGTGGTCATCATCCGCTAAAAGGTGGTTTGGGCGATATCGTATTACAACCAGGCGATGTGTTGCTGCTGACACCGGGGGATGGTTTTAGCACCAATGCTAAGCTGAGTACCGAATTTGCCGCCGTCAGCGGGCTCGATTTAAATGTGCGCTTAGACAGCCGCCGCAGCCGTTTTGTATTAAGCAGTTTTGTGCTCACCATTGTGCTTAGTCTGACTGGCGTATTACCGCTGGCCAAGGGTTTGGTGCTATTACTGCTCAGCTACTTTGCCATTGGCGCCGTGACCTTGTCGGAGCTTAAGCGTCGCTTCCCACTGGAATTAGTGGTGATAGTTGGCAGTGCCTTAGGGTTGGCGAATCTGATGATGAGCACTGGTTTTGCCGATGGGTTAGCGCAAGGCTTGCTTGGTACCATCAATGGTTATGGGGTGTTTGGCGCATTTGTGGGCGTCTATTTAGTCACCTTGTTGTTGACTGAGCTTGTTACCAATAATGCCGCGGCTGCCTTGGCTTTTCCGATTGCCTATGCGGTGGCGCTGAATTATGGCGTCGATCCAAGACCATTTATTATGGCGGTAGTGTTTGGGGCCAGTGCCAGTTTTATTTCGCCCTACGGTTATCAAACCAACTTAATGGTGTTTAACGCGGGTAACTATAGATTCAGCGACTTTTTGCGCTTAGGGCTACCGCTATCTGTGCTTTATTCCCTGATAGTGATTTTTATGGTGCCAGTCATCTTTCCGTTTTAATGATATTTACGCCTTAGGCCATTAGTCGCCTGAGGTTTGAGGAGTGTTTATGAGCAATATTGTGTGGCACCAACATAGCGTCGACCAAGCGGCCAGAGCCAAACTTAAGGGCCAAAATCCGGTATTACTCTGGTTTACTGGACTGTCTGGTGCGGGTAAGTCGACTTTAGCAGGGGCGCTTGAGCGCGCACTGTTTGAGGCGGGCTTTCACACTTATTTGCTCGATGGCGACAATGTGCGCCATGGTTTATGTAAGGATCTGGGTTTTAGCGTCGCCGATAGGGATGAAAACTTACGCCGTGTCGGCGAAGTGGCAAAACTCATGGTGGATGCGGGTTTAGTCGTACTATCGGCCTTTATCTCGCCGACCCGCGAGGAGCGCGATAGCATACGTGCACGCTTTCCTGAAGGTCAATTTATCGAAGTGCATGTATCGACGCCGCTTAGCATATGTGAGCAGCGCGATCCTAAGGGCTTGTATGTTAAGGCTCGCCGCGGTGAGATCAGCAACTTTACCGGCATTTCATCCCCCTACGAGGCGCCGCTCTCGGCGGAGTTAACGATTGATACCAGTAAAGGGGATTTAGCCTCGCAAGTGCGTGCTTTAATCGATTATTTAACCGCGATCGGGGTCATCAATCCCGATAAGGCTAAAGCATTAGCCTAAGCTGATCTTATGGGACTCAGGGGCATTTGTTGGAATGGTTAATGTAAAACAAGTGCCTTTGCCCAGTTCACTCGTCACTTTGATATACCCGCCTAATAACTGGGTCACCAGTTGATGTGCTAAATGTAATCCTAAGCCTGTGCCACCTTTGCCTCTTCGAGTGGTAAAGAAGGGATCGAAGATCTGCTTTAAGGTCGCATCGTCCATGCCGCCGCCATTGTCTGTGACGGTAATGGCGACAAAGGCATCTTCGAGGCTGTAGGCCGTAATGTTGATTTGCCCATTACCGACATCTTCGAACGCATGGGTGAGCGCATTTGAGACTAAATTCTCGAGTACTTGCCCAAGGGCGCCGGGATAACTATTGAGTTCTATCTCAGGTGAGATGTCGATATTCAGTTCATGAAACTGTTTCTTCATTCTTAACCATGAGGTGTGCAGCATATCTTGCACTAGGCTAGTGAGTTTAAAGACGCGACGTTCTTCACCTGTGCGATCGACCGCTAACCGTTTGAAGCTTTTCACTAAGGCGGCTGCGCGTTCTAGGTTGGCTTGGACTATCTCGGCGCCTTCATTAAAGTGCTCAAAGTAACTGTCAACATCGGAGCGTTTAAGGCCAGTTTCGAAGGCAGATTGCAATTTGCTGCACTCATTCTTCATGCTCGATAGGGTCATTAAAGAGGCGCCCACAGGGGTATTGAGTTCATGGGCTACACCCGCCACCATCATCCCAAGAGAAGATAATTTACCGGTTTCAATCAGTTGCTGCTGAGTATCGTGCAAGTGTTGCAGTGACTGCGCCAGCGCTTTATTGCTATTTGCAAGCCGTCGCTGCTGCTCGGTTAAGTCATCATGGAGCTTATCCCGCTCGCACATTGATTTTGCCGTACGCCAGCAAACGGCGCTGCCCAATAACAACAGCAACAGACCAATACTCAATGCTTCGACAATGCATTGTTTGGTGATGCTTGCTAATACGCTGTGGGAAATATGAGTCACGAGCCGCCACTCTGGAAGGGCCGCATTACCTATGTCATGCACATTTTCGTAGTCCCAGAGTCCATCTGGGGTGGTAAAGGCTACCTCGGTATTTTTGCGGATTTCTTGCCAAGCGGAGGGATTGAATTTGCTAAAGTTTACCTCTTCCCGTCCATACATAAATCCCCATGCCATTTGTGGCTGTGGAGCTAAGAGCCAGTAGCCGTCTGAGTTTAACATCGACAGTTCGACGCCCTCTTTAGCCGTATTGGCGATGGCATCCAGCATGGTTTGGGCGAGAAAATTCAGCGCAATAAACCCTTGTCTCTCCCCTGAGGCTAAAAACACTGGGGTGGTGATGCGCAGCATAGGTTTGATAGGGGTCTCAATGACTTTATTTTCGACATTTAAATCTAAAGGGGAAAAGTAAAACGTATCGGGTTCGAGCGCTAAACTCGGCGCTATGTAGTAGCGTCCTTGTTTAGATTGCAATTCTGCTTGCGGGACAATTTGTGCTTCATGGTTGATAAGATTAATGCGCACCTTTTCCATGGCGTCGTTATCGAGCCAGCGCACTTGATCGTACTGTAACGAGGCGTCGCTAAAGGCTTTAAAGAAGTTCTCAACAGCTGCCAGATCGGCATTTTTGCCGGATGCGGTATCGAGAAGAAGTTGATATTTAGCGAGAAATAGCGCGTCTCGTTTCAGGCTACCGAGATAGTAAGCTATGGTTTGATTGGCATCGGCAAGCACGGCATCGGCCTGTCGATATAAGGGGGTCATCGCATCTTCGTGGCGCTTTTGGTAGAGCACCAAGCTGAGTAGCGGCACCAATAACAGCCAAGGTAACATCAGCTTAAGCCAATATCGCCAAAATAACAGCTGGGAGGTCATAACGCGTTTCAAAATCATCACAGAATGCTTTTTTGATAGTTGGCGAGCCACACTAATAACTCTTGGAGCGGCATAGGTTTAGCGTAAAAATAGCCTTGGGCATCATGGCAGCCGCGATCTTTAAGCCAGCGGGCTTGCTCGCGGGTTTCAACGCCTTCGGCAATTACATTCATCTTGAAGCGTTCACCCAGCAGGATAATGCTGTCGACAATTGCCGCGGCGCCATCGTCGGTGGTGATATTATCGATAAAGGATTTATCAATCTTAATCCTGTCAAAGGTCAGCTTACTAAGGTAGGCAAGGGAAGAAAACCCAGTGCCAAAGTCATCGATCGCGACCTTGATATTCATATTGCGCAGTGCTTTGAGTTGTTTATTGATCACCTCAAAATTCTGCATGGCAATAGATTCTGTGACTTCAATTTCGATATGTTTGCTGGCAATCTGCGCCGCTTCTATATGGCTATGCAATTGATTGACGATTTTTTCCTGCTCAAATTGCATTGCGGAGAGGTTAACGCCAATACGTAAGTTTTGATAACCCGCCTCGGCGAGAGCATGCATGGCTTGGCATGATTGCACAAACAGTTGTTCCCCCAACTGAGTGATCAGCCCCGTCGCTTCGGCGATGGGGATAAAACGTAGGGGCGGCACCTTATCACCATTGGGTAAAGTCCAGCGTGCCAGCGCTTCGACCCCAACGACTTCCCCCGTTTGTAACGACACCTGTGGCTGCAGAGCAATATGAATATCCCCTTGGGTAATGCCTAACTGTAGTGCTTGAAGTAATTCAAAATGTGACGTCACATCATCGTTGTTGGGTTGATAGGTCACATGCTGACGAATGCCCAGACTCTTGGCCTTTTTGAGTGCCATATTCAGCTGAGTGATGGCGGCGACCGCATCCCCTTCGGCGAGTTCTAGAGGGAGAGTCACAGTGCTGATATTGACGGTAATGCAGGAGGTACCCTGTTGATAGGGGGCGACAAACAGCTGCTCAATCAGTGCGGCGGTGACTAAATGCTTAGGGCCTAAAATGGCGAACTTATCATCCTTTAAGCGGCTGACGAGCACGCTCGCATCGAACTGCTCCCTCAGACTATTGGCCACATGCTTGAGCATATTATTGCCATGCTCAGAGCCAAACACATGGTTAAAGTCTGAAAACTTGTCAATATCAATGAGTAATAGATTAAATTTATCGCGAACATCTTCCTTTAAAATGCCATCGAGTGTGCGAATGAGTACATTGCGATTTGGGAGCTTAAGTAAAGGATCTTCGAAGGCGATTTTATCCAACTGACTCATCAAGGAGACGCTGTGCAAGCCGCCGCAGATATTCATGCTAAAGACGCGAATGAGCTCGGTTTCGGTCGCATCTAAGAGTCGCCCCGTGGCGAGGTAAACCGCATAGTCATTGCCAGCCAGTTCGCCGGGGAAAAACAGACAAGTGTATTGTGGTTCGATGCGTGATTGTTTACTGCTGAGTGATAATTCGAGCTGGATGCGAATATGTTGCTGCTCGAGCTGTTGTAAGGCTTTGCCATAGTAAGACTCAAATTCCCCCGAGGCACCAATGATCTGATGTATATGACCAAACTCGCTGAGGTCATTAATGGCTTTGACACAGACAATCCCGCCCGAAGGCAAATTCAGCAGTATGGCCAGTTGCTGTAGCATCTTGCTCGAGAGTTCTTTGATATTGCGCGAGGTATAGAGGGCGCCGCTGGACTCGGCAATCAATTGCAGCCCGCGTTTTGCGTTGGCGATATTGCTGATCTGTTGATAGGAGCGCAGGTTGGTGGTCAATATGGTTTGTAGGCGATCGGCGGAGAGTTCCGACTTAGTCCAATAATCGTTGATATCATAGTCACGCATCACGTTAAAAACCGGTGCCATACCGGGTTGTCCGGTGAGCAGAATAATGCGAATTTTCTCGTTGCCTAGTACTTCTCGAATGCCGCGAACTAATCTCAACCCTGCATCTTCGGTCTCCATCACCACATCGACTAAGGCAATGGCAAAATCGTCTTCATTGGCGACGATTTGGCAGGCTTCTGCGTAGCTAAATGCTTGGGTTAATTCTATTTTTGAGCCAAGAATGGTCAGGGTAGACAGTGCAAATGCGGTAGAGCGTTGGAAGTTAATATCATCATCAACGGTGAGTATTTTGACTGCTTTTACAGCCTTTACCGCTGTGCTTGCTATGGGTTCATCTAAAAAAACAATTTCTTGCGATTGACTAACCATATTCTCTTTCCTTGAGATGCCTAAGCATCCTTATTAACTCAGCCTAGAAGTGAGCAATTTTTATACTCAAAGTATTTGCGACAGCTAGGCTTTATTCAAGAAAATATTTTTGTGGTCAGATATATAAGTCTTTTTAAGCAATTACTCGATTTTGAAATCCTTAGAAAACAGCGCCTGTAATGCCTTAAGGTATTCTTGATCCTGTTTGGGCAACACAAGCTGCGCCAGTTCATCGCCAATCGGCGTCAATCGATAGTAGCTAAACAGCAGGTTTCCGCTCTTGGGGGTGAGCTTCATTTGGATGCCGGGCATGCTCAGTTGGATGGGAGTTTTGCTGTTGAGTAACCCGGTTTCAAACTCACTGCTGTGGAGTATCCCAGCATCGACCAAGGTGAGAATGCTGGAGTAGGGCAGACCGAATTGGGATAAGCCAAGAGTGACAGTGCTATTTTTGCGAAAATACTGCCCGAGCCCGCCGGTGAGTCGATAGCCGCTGATCAGTTTTAAGCGCTGCTCATTATTGACCTTGGCCGCCATACCGAGGGCCTTTTCGAGGATTTGCGCTTCTCTGTGGGTAAGCTGTTTCAGTAGTGCTAGGGTGCGCAGGCTAAAGTTACCCGGGTTGACGATTTCACTCGAGAGAATACGGGCCCACAGATCCTGCATTTTGCGGTTGTGGATTTGCTCCGCCATCAGGAAAAATTGATGACTCCAGTCGGGGTCGAGATCGACACCCGTAACATCCGATGGCGTGTAGCTTAAGGCGAGGGCGAAAATGGTTTCGACATTGGCCTGATACTGGCTGGCGAGTTTACGCTCCCTATGATGTGCGCGTTCGGCAATAGAGGCATTGGCGGGGCGATATTCCTGCTCACTGGCGAGCCCTAGTTGGCGCCCAAGGAGCAGGGCTTTTTTACGGGCCGAGACCTCGGCTGCGGGAGCTGCTTCATCCGCAAGCATTAAAATATCTGAATCCTTCATGCCTTTATCCTGTGACTTAATCGCTGTTGATACGCGGGATACTAGCTTATCCCGCGTGACCAGCTTAGTCGATTGCAATCCTTAAGTCTCTGCGCTGGATTGCTTTTATTGCGCAGCCTACCGTTTTAACTGTCGAGACTCGGTTTATCAATGCTTTTAGCTGGCCATGCCCAGTAGGTTTCATTACCTGGGGATGGATGGCGCGGCACATTGAGAGCTAACACGAGTGAGCACACCGCAAAGCCTGCACCTATATAGAAGACGAGGGCAGGATCGCTTAGCCACAACAGACCTAAGAGTACGGGGATAACGACCGCGGCGATATGGTTAATGGTAAAGCTGACTGACATAGTGGCGGCAATATCTTTGCTGTCGGCAATCTTTTGGAAATAGGTTTTCATGGCTATCGCCATCGCAAACAGTAAATGGTCAATCACATAGAGCGCGGCGGCCATATGGGGTTGTTCGACAAGGGCATAGCTGACAAACACAAAAAACAGCCCAATGTATTCCACTGTGAGGGCATTACGTTCACCAATACGGCCGATAAAGCGGCCAATTGCTGGGGCGAAAAGCAGATTAACCACATAATTGATAAGGAACAGGGCGGTGATTTCGCTAACGCTATAGCCGAATTTCTCGACCATCATAAAGCCTGCAAACACCATAAAAATCTGCCGACGGGCGCCGGAGAAGAAGGTCAGTAAGTAATACAACCAGTAGCGTTTACGTAGGATGACCTTTTTATGTTGCACTTCATGGGTGTCGAACTGGGGGTAATACAGGCTCATGCTGATGACCATCAGTAAACCTAATACACCAATAATCAAGTACATATGCCAGTAGTCTAGCTTCAGCCAAGTCATGACTAGCCAAATACTGCCATAACCGACTAAGGCCGCCGCCGAGCGCCATGCGAGGGCTTTACCCATAAACGCCGCGGTGTCTTGTTTATCGACCCATTGCAGGGTGAGAGATTGGTTAATGGTTTCAAAATAATGGAACCCAACTGACATCAGAATTGTGGTCAGATATAAGCCCAACACCTGCGGGAAAAAGCCAGTAATCGCCACACCAATACAGAGCAAGGCTAATGAGATCAGAGCAAAGGCTTGCTCGCGCACTAACAGCAATACAAAAATGGCGGTAAAGGCCAAGAAGCCGGGGATTTCCCGCAGGCTTTGCAGCATACCAATTTCGGCGCCGGTAAATTGGGCTTTTTCAATCACGAAGTTATTGAGCAGGGCTTGCCAGACGGCGAAGACCAGCGACATAACAAAGGTCATCCACAGCAGTAATGCCTTTGGATTTGGGGTTTTAGTTGCGTTCATGGATGGGGTACTCAGGCGATAAGTGAACAAATGCTAATGCTTTTACCTGTTGTTAGCCACCCGAGAGCTGTAGTACTCATTCCTGATTTTGTAACATTTTGCTCCCAAGGTAGTGGATATTTGTTTTTGTGAGCAAGCTAGAATTACCGTATATCCAGGGCACATTTGGCGCTAAGCCCGTGATCTATTTCATGTAAATTGATGACTAAATCACCTAGTATGCAATATCGTAATAGGCAGTTTGCTTTTTGCGTGATAAACCTAAACGGCTTCTTATTTGACTGGTGAACCATAAAAGCGCCCCTCTGGTGCTTAATAAGCGCAGTGGTTGATTGGGTCATCGAGGCTGAATCTATTCGTTTGTTTAGGTCAACATAAAGCCGCCGTCTTTGTCTTTTTCTGGCCGCTTTTTCTTATTTTTGTTGAGATAATCGAGGCTTAAGTGAAAAAAATTCTGATCATCTTCTCTAGTGTTCATGGTCAAACTCGTAAAATAACCAATCAATTGGCGCAGCAACTCAAAGAGTTAGGCAACTCAGTGGTGATTGCGGATATTAAGGCCGTCCCTGCGATGGAATCCTTCGATAAGATCATTATTGGTGCCAGCATTCGTCACGGGAAACATAACCCAGCGCTGTATGAGTTTATTCAGAAGCATCAACAGATCCTCACGCAAAAGGTGAGTGGCTTTTTCTCCGTCAGTTTAGTCGCGCGTAAGCCAGAGAAAAACACCCCAGAAACCAATCCCTATATGCAGGCGTTTTTAAGTAAAACGACGTGGCGTCCTAAGCTGTTACAGGTATTTGGCGGTAACTTAAATTACCAAGGTTATAACGCATTAGATAGAAATATCATTCGTTTTATCATGTGGTTAACTAAGGGGCCTACGGATCCTGTCACTAATGTGGAATACACAGACTGGCAAAAAGTGAATGATTTTGGCCAAGAGATCCATCAAGCCTAAATGGGCGAATGGGTAAGTCTGCCGCAAAGGTAACTCAACTATGTCAGAAAAATTAACACAGGCACTCGGTTTTTTGTTGGCTCGTTTGCACGTTTGGATTGTGCTGTCTTCTACTTTACTCGTCTGTACTAGCCCGTGGATCTTTATCGGCAGAAGCCTGCGCGCTAATGCTAGCGTTTGGGATTATCTGCATGTTTATCTTGGATTAATCTGTGCCGCACTCGGGATCTTATTTTTACTGCGCAATACCCTCCAAGGGAAATGGCATCAGTATTTTGCCTGGTTAGTGGGAGATTGGGGGCAATTAGCGCAGGATATTAAAGGACTGTTTAAGGGCAAACTGCCGGTCGCGGGTGGTAAGGGCTTGTTCAGTACTGTGGAAGGCATAGGCATGTTGCTGCTGGTGGCTACTGGCGTGACTGGCGCGATATGGTTTATTTATCAAGGCACCCCGCTCGCGATGACTTGGCGTGGTTATCATCAAGTCTGTGCCGATTTTTTTATTGGTTTTTTAGTCGTTCACTTGGTCTTGGCAGCAACACATATTATTGAATTTATTCGCCAATAGCATTTTACTCTGTCAGGTTCGTTCAAGGATTTGGCCTATTTGTGTGCCTTCTTCCACTATAAATTTTACCTCATTCTCGGTTGAGCGGGTTTTCACCGTTCAGCGTACGTTCATCGACAAGCTGCACACTCAGCCCTAGACTTATCTCTACATGCCTACCTAGCCGTTTGAGCCGATGTTTTCATGCTTTGGCTTTACTGAACTGTGCTCAAAGATTGAGGTAGGCGATGTTGAGAATTTTTTGGAAAACTAATGAAGGTATCCTATGAATATTCAAAAAAGTGCTCTAGCGATAGCGTTGACGGGTTTACTGTTTGGTTGCGGCGGCTCTGATTCGGGCGAGCCCGCAACTCAGATGGCAACCTTTAGCCTAGGGGTATCAGACAACCCCGCCGATGCAAAATCGGTTACTATCGCATTTAGGCAGGTCGTGCTGAAGAACGATACGGGTAGCTACTCATTTAATGTCACTCCAAATGGTGAGCTCAAGTTTGTCGATTTACTAGAGTTTCAAGGCAGTGCAGTAGAAACGCTGGTGAGTGGTCAATCCATCCCAGTCGGTGAATACCAAATGTGCCTGTATATGAAAAACAGTACAGTGGCCAATAGCGAAAGCTCACACGTACAAACCTTCGATGACACTCTCTATGGGCTAACGACCAACAGCAATGGCTCATGCGGTGGTGTGGGCGCCGATGAAAGTGACACTGGCCGATTATTTTTTAATAAAAAATTCACCATTGCGGCGGGCGTAAACAGCTTTGTCGCCGAGTTTGATTTAAGCAAAGGTCTGCAAGATCCCCATGGCAACAAAGATTACTGGACGCTGAAACCGACTTCAGTGCAATTATTTAATCAGTCCGAAGTGGGCGCGATTAAAGGCACTGTGGGCGCGACCGTGATGGAAGGCTGTGAAGTCGCTGCGGGTGGTTCTGAGTTCTCGCCAGCGGTTTATTTGTATCCTGCCAATACCACGCTTGAGCAGATGAAGGATTTCAGAACCGAAGCCGACACGACGACTGAAATCGCGCCGATCGCCGCCGCTCGGGTGAATGATGTCACAGACACAAACGGCCAAGTCATCGGCCACGATTATGAATTTGGTTTTGTGGTCGCGGGTGATTACAGCTTAGGCTATACCTGCTTAGCGCAAAATGATGATCCGGATGTGAGTAACAATCCCGATGATGTGGAAGCGCCTTTCTTTATCCATGCTGCAGAAACTGGGGTGACAGTTACCGCTAATGGCGTTGCTGAGCGTAACTTTCCGTAGGCCTAATGTCCTATAGGCGTACTTTCCGTAGGAGTCATGCCCCGTAGAGTTAGTTCGCTAATAAAACACAATAAAAAACCAGCAGAAATGCTGGTTTTTTATTGGTAACTCGTCAGTCGAGTGTTAGCTCAAACGCTTTTGACGGCCAAGAGCAATCGCCGCGGCAAAGGCTAAGAATAACCAGTTTAGGCTACCGCCAGAACTCTTAGGTGCCTGAGCATCTTTCTCGACAGCTAGATAGTTAATCAGGCCAATTAATTCATCTAAGGTTCTGATGCTGCTTAAGTTAACGGCATATTTATCGTTAACGATAAAAGCGGGCACGCTTTCAACGCGGAATTGGTTCTGCTGGGCACGCCATAGGGCGAGCTTCTCATCTGTACTCTTGCTGTCGGCCAGTTTGTCGTACTTGGCCGCATCGATACCAAACTTAGCGAAGACTTGTTTAATGTCGTCACGGCTATTGATTTGTGGCTCGTGCTTATGGCCTGGCGCACTGTGGTCGTGGCCATTTGCGCCTGCTTCGCCTTGAATCGCGGCAAACATCGCATGGGTTAATGTATCTTTATTGTCTAACTCTTGGATCACTGCCAGCGAGCGCATCACTTCGGTGCCAATGTCGCTATTCATAAAATCGACATGCTTAGTATCAAATGCAATTCCTTTGTTTAGGTTCGCTTTGATATCGGGCAGATAGTTGGTTTCCATGTTGAAGCAGTTATGGCAATAGAAGGAGAAAAACTCAGTTAGTTTGGGTTCGCTGCTCGGCGCTTTATCAGAGATTTGAGTGTAATGAGTACCTTCAACATAATTCGCGGCAAAGGTGCTAAATGGTGCAACGATTAAGGCGACAGCCAAGGCTAATGGTTTGATCATAGTTCCCTCAAAGTCGGTTAGCGTGAACTCATCGTATCGATTGAGATGCGCAATTAACTCAATTGGCGAGATGATTTCAAACTGAAAAATACGCTGGGTTTATACCCGCGTGAATATGGTTTTAGGTTAGATGGCAAGGCTTAATTATCGCTGAATTAGGCGGCGGATATCGGACTAAATCTGTGATCCCGCGGGAGTTTCACCGTGAGAATTGCAGGACTGCAAAGGGGATCACAGTTATAAAAGGGAAAACTTAAGCAATATCCCGCAGGGATTGCCAAGCCTCACAGACTTCGCGAAAACGCGCGGCGTCGCCTTCGGGTCTATCGGGATGCCATTTCAGCGCTAAACGGCGCCACTGTTTACGGATATCTCTTGGGGTTGCGCTTTCATCTAACTCGAATACCCTCAACGCATGGCCCTTGTGCATCAAATTCACATTCAAGCCAATATAGCTCTTATAACTGCTCCAGAAGGCTTCTAATAATTCGCGCACCACGTTTTCACTGGTGTCATAGTTATTCCAGTCAAGATAGTATTCCCGCAGGGAAGTATCTTCCATTATCAATAGGTTAACGTTGGAAGGTACGAGACGGAAAATTTGGATCTCCATGGCTTTGACTTGCAGCCATTGCTTTGGCATCAGGATCTCTTGCAGTTCAAACAGGGCATTCATCAGTAAAAAATTGCGTTTAAACAAATCATTACCTGGGTTTTCATCTAACGGATGGATTAGCCCGCGATTTTGCAGTTCGGTGGCGAGATGATGGATTTTCCAGCTTTGATTAGTGGCTTGTAACACGGATAACACGGGCCAGATTAACGGGTTATCGCCCTTAGTGGTCGAGAGCGTTGCCGATTGAGCTTCTGCACTGAGTGAAGGTTTAGCGAGTAGCATACTGACTGTCCCATCCTAAGTTGTTATCAAGCGAGTGTGGTTAAAAGTAACTCTGTACTATCTATAAGATTTTAAATGTTTTTATCTTATTTTGATGCGAGTCGTTACTGAGCTTGGAATACACTATGCCATAGAGGAAAAGTGTAGGCAAAGAAGGATTCTAGAGCAATTTACCCCAAGGTCACTCCGCCTTTGGTTGGTTTTAACTGCGGTTATGGTAGCTGGCTGATGCTGGAGAGCTGGCGATAAAAATGCCCTTGTTTGCAATACAAACAAGGGCATATACAAATTCGCTCAAGGGGCGAGGTTTAGATCTCGGTAAAGATAACCTCTTGCGCTAAACGTGACTTAGGTAACTTAGCGTTAAAATCTTCTTCGGAGCGATAACCTAGAGCGACCACTACAGAGGCGCACAGGCCTTTTTCGCGTAAGCCTAAGACTTGATTGAGTTTAGCCGCATCGAAACCTTCGATAGGACAGGCATCGATATCGAGCACACTTGCGCCCAACATCAGGGTACCCAGTGCTAAATACACTTGCTTCTCCATCCAGTGCTGGGCGTCTTTTAGCTCATATTTGTGCATATTGGCGAAGAAAGAGCGGCCATTATGTTGACCTTGCTTGGCTTCTTCACTGGCAAAGCGGCCATCTTTGGCTTCTTGCTCAAGCACTTGTAGCAAATGGGCTTCATCGAGTTGAGTGCGCGTACACAGCACGACTACATGGGAAGCGTTGAGAATTTTTTGAGTATTGAAGGCGTAGTTTTCGGTCGCTTGTGCGATCAAGGCTTTGCCTTCCGCCGTGCCAGCTAACACAAAGTGCCAAGGCTGCGAGTTGGTCGATGATGGGCTGAATTGCAGTAAGGTCTTGATTTCGGCAATCTTGTCGGCAGGAATCGTCTTGGTTGGATCAAAGGCCTTAGTGGTGTAACGCTTTTTAGCGAGAAAACTTAAATCACTCATGTAACGGCTCCAAATCATCTAGGAATACAAATTCAACCTCAGCATTTTAAGCAGGTTTGGACAAAAAACAATGTGATCAAAACAGCTATCAGTTTCAAAATATTTTTGAAACCAGCAACGAGATTTGCATTGAGAATGGTTGAAAATTATGTGGTTGAATCGGGTACTGTTGAGTATAAAACGCTAAATATATAGGTTTTTGTACCGATATGGCATCACCTTAGAGTGGAGTTGCTCTAGTTTGCTTTCGATTAGTTTGCTTTCGAGCGTCATTATTCCTCAACTACTCTTCAACTTAGCTTCTTCGGCCCTTGTTGCTTGAATGTAAATGGAAAGCCGATTATGTTGTTGTTTTAATTTGGGTAGCTTGATGTAGCGTTTATCGTAAGTTGTAACTTACAAACTGCTGCTGAATTTCACGTTAGCCGTAAGTAAGTTATTACCATTTTTAACGACATGGGATAGATAAACACTATGTTAAAACAGATGATTAAATGCACTTTAGTTGGTTCACTGCTCATTAGTACTTGGATCAATGCCGCGACGAGCACTTTAGATATCGAGAAAGACGGTATTGTTGGCAAATATTTTCCTTCAGCATCCATCGAATCGCGGGTCGGCGTATTGGTACTCGGTGGGGCTGAAGGCGGTATACCTGAACAGCTGGCAAAGCCTATAGTGGACGCAGGATTTCCAACATTAGCTTTAGCCTATTTTAATGCCGACGGATTACCTTTAGAGCTAGAAAAGATCCCATTGGAGTACTTTGTTCAGGCTCGGTCTTGGTTAAAAAACCAGAGTAATATCAAGTCTGATGAATTAATTGTCGTGGGCTGGTCAAAGGGGGCCGAACTGGCATTACTGCTGGCGTCTAAAGATCCGCAGATTTCCAAGGTAGTAGCCATTGCCCCAAGCTCAGTTGTTTGGGCAGGTATTTTAAAGGATTGGACTAAGGTTCCGGCATCAAGCTGGACTGAGCATGGACAAGAGTTATCCCATGTCCCGTTTAAACCTTCAGGAGCCGTTAATGGGCTACGGGATCTTTACACTCAATCATTGGCGAACCGGGTGGATGGCCATAAAGCGGATATTGCCGTTAACGATATCAAGGCAAAAGTAGTATTAATGACTGGCGAGAATGATGAAGTTTGGCCTTCGCCTATGATGGCGGAGGATATTTGCGAGAAAATGAATGCGCAGCGGCAGAATCAATGTGAGCATCTTGATTACAAAGGCTTAGACCATTTGCTGAATTATCAATTTTTAGATAAGGATGCCACCATGAATCAGACGTTTATAGAAAAACTGCAGGGCAGCTAATCAGCGAGTGCAGTCAAGGCTTAAGCGCGGGACTAATTTACAGTGCTGTTCGCGGAAAAACGGTCATGTGTCATTCGGTCTGCCTCCATAATCGATTGGAAGCTGGCCGAAAAATACGACTAGGTTTGCTACCAGATTAAGCTAATAGCATTAAGCAATGCATGAGCCACCACCTCTGAACTTGCTGGATTTTGCCCCGTGATAAGTGTGCCATCTTCTACAATAAACAGCGCCCAGTTTTGGATTGTTTGGTAATTTGCTCCCAGACGAATAAACTCATCTTCAATCAAAAACGGTACCACAGCGGTCAGTTGCACATCTGCTTCCTCACCATTTGTAAAACCTGTTACCTTGAGGCCCTTAATCAATGGTTCACTATAAGGTGTGGTCACGTGACGTCACACTGCTGGGCGTGACAGACAAATCCGGTCGGTTTGTTGGCTGCTGTAAGGCTTTAATCAATTTAATTGACTCTTCAGAGTTGGTTAAATCCCATAATGGAGCGTGAGCGCATAGATAAAACACGGCATCAGAGCCTTCTAACTTAACCGCCTCTTGCTTCACTGTATTAGCTAAAGCATGTTGCACTACAGGAGCTTGATTTAATCTATGGGTTAACTCGGTTTGAAAATCCTCGAGCGCACTTTTAAGAAAGAGTGGGGGCTGACCACAAAGAGGCGACGCTAACACAATATCTGCCCCTTTGGCTGTCGAGTGCATTACGTCAACCGAGAGTCGCCTATGCTCGAAGTGCACTATTAGGGCGCTTACAAAGTATTAAGTAGAGGCCTTTAAATGGTGGGGAAAGATTATTAGGTTTTGAAAACGACTTTGTCGCCCTCACTATGTCCGTGCTGAATTAAATAGTTGAAATAGATATTGGTTAGGGTCCTGAATTTAAGCATTAACCCCCGCCTCAGTGTTAAGTGTCGCAACCTCCTATCGTTTGCTTTATTTGTGAATTAAAAGCGTGTAGCTGTGTTAGTTAATCCGCTTGAAAATGCCTAAAAACGCTGTTTTTTTATGGGTTCAAGCCGATTGTTGATTGACCACGTTATGGTTTAACGTGCTAATATTAATAGGGTTTTAATATTTTCTTGTAGGCAATCCGAAAGCGCATGATGTTATTTTTCCTTAGGAATGCCCAATCAATAACGTCGTTTGCTACATTTTGTTTAATGCTCAAGTTACTGTTTCATTATTCAGGAGGAATTGTGGCGAGATTACTTGTGCTGTTGATTGTATTTAGTCTATTGCCAACATCTTTTGTCTATGGAAAAGATCTGAAATTTGCAGTAGTGCCTAAATTCTATAGTGTTTTCTTTGACCAAAGCCAAACGGGTTGTATTGACGCCGCCGCACAAATTAAAGGGGTTGAATGCATCTATCGAGGACCCGAATCAAGTAGTGTGAGATTGCAAGATCAAGTGATAAATCAGCTTATTGATGAAGGTGTGGATGGTATTGCCGTCGCGGTTACGCAATCTAAATATCTTGCCGAAAATAGCCTAAAGAGGGCAAAGGAAGTCGGTATTCCTGTTGTTACCTATGACTCAGACTTTGATGTTTCTATCGATGAAGATCCTAAGAGTTTACGTTTGGCTTATATTGGCACTGACAATTTTGCACTAGGTCAGTCGTTAGGGGAAGAGCTTAAAAAGTTACGACCCAATGGGGGAACCCTTATCATGCAATCGGGGCGACCCGATTCTCCAAATCTGAATTTAAGACTAATGGGCGTGCGCTCCGCGTTATCTGGCAAAACCTACAATACCCCTCCAGGTGAATTGCTTAATAACGATTTGGGTTGGACTGAAGTGCGCGAGCCTTTGTTTAATTTTGACCAACTTAGTCAAGCGGTTAAGCAAATGGAGTCCGTGATGAAAGGTAAGCCAGTCAAGGCCAATTCCTTCGTTGCCGTAGGCGGTTGGGCGCAAAATGATGCTGCCCTCTATCGTGAAATGATGGCTCCCTATCAAGATAAAATCGATAACAAGGACATCGTCATTATTATTACCGATACCTCTCCAGAACAATTAACTATGTTGAAGGACCGCCTTGCCCATATCAACATTGGTCAAAGTCCCTATGAAATGGGAAGGCAGGCCATTTTGACCTTATATAAAATTGTCACCAAACAACAATACGACGACATTATCTACACACCAGTGACCTTTTGTACTCAACAAAACTATGAGACCTGCGAGAAACCTGCGGGAATGTAATGCCCTCTAACCTATGTTCCAGAAACAGTTTTAGAGTGTGTAGCCCCAAAGAAGTAACAAAAAGATGTTTGCACAGTCTTTTATATCCTTAAGTTGTTGATGACAGATCATTGGTCATCTGTTGCGGTATTAATTTGGAGTTACCCTATCAATATTCAAACGTGATAGTGAATTAGATTTGTCTAATCTTATTTACGTGCGACCTTTACTATTTAGAGTTGGCCTCTGGCGAACGCGCTTTACCCCATTCCGTGTTTCGGCTCGTTAGCTCAACCGAAAATTCCCACTCCTGCTGCCATACAAATTCTTATCTATTTACTATGTTTGGCCTTACCAGAAATCGGCTAACAATGTATGGGTATACAATCGTATTTAAATTTAAGTGTTTTGGTATGATTTTCAGACAAAATTAGTGCGCATTAACTCCATTTATAAAAATAAAATGCTATAAAATCAATTAACTATAGTGATTAAGCTTTGGTTAATAGGTTTGGAAAACGCGCATGCGCGTTTTTCCAGATGGTGAATTCGGCTGAAAGCTGATAAGTTCTTTGCATACAGGTAGTTAACCGTGCGCGTTTTCACTAGTCCACGAGGTAAACGCGCATGCACACGAATAAAATGTTAGTACCAAAATATGAATATAGATCTATGTAAACCGCTAGACCTCCCCGATGAATTCGTTAGTCGTCTTATGGCTATTGAAAACGCATGCAAGGATCATGAATTCTCGGAATCGTTAGTTGAACGAAGTGACGTGTCCTCTCTAGCTAGGGACCTTGATTGGTATTGTAGAAACAATCGAATCATTGGTGTTCATTACACGAGAGCAGTACCCGAAAGTATCCGATCAAAAGGACTTTTGATTCGAGACGGCGAGGAAATAAGAGAGGCATTTATAAACGAACACGGGCACCTGTTTTCTGAAGAAGAAATCCTGACAATAAAGAAACGATGGGGTGACTATTTTGACCACGGCCAAAGTTCCGCTAGGAATCGACGTATTTTCTTCAACTTTACGGAGATAGAGCTTGGGAGTGGCGGGACGGAGTACTTGCTCGGATTGTACGGTGGTGAACAAGTAAGCATGTGTTTTGAATTAGACGAGCCTATTGGATTAAAGCTTGGTGCAATTGGGGCTCCGTTGGTCGTTAGGTGCTCACTTGACCCCAATCAAGTAGAAACGTTTATCGAAAACCCATGGGGAAAAATACTGATTTCCTCTTTTCACGCATTAACTAATCCCGACGCATATAGGATTGACCAAGATGGATATCAGTCAATGCCTGTAAAGCCAGAAGATATTGTCGAGGTCCGGGTACTAACAAATCAAAGCACACTGACGCAGCAAAGCTGCGCCGGTGTTTGAAGCGTTAACCCATAGACATTTTTATCCGAAATTCACCTGATACAGTTGACGTCCTGACACGCTTTTGTCCCAAAATGAGTCAATATCTTCTTTAATACAACCAGACTACACCGATGTTAAACAGGAGAGTCATGGTGATTAGCGAGAAGACCGTCCGCACCATGGATGGGGCGGTCGAGCATCCACGGATGGACTCGCTGCGTGTCGTTGAGCGAACGCCATGACTCTCTCATCAATCGGAGTTTGTATTGAGGTGACTAAACAAATCATTTAGTCGTATTAGTTATCTAGTTTTAACAATTTCAGCTTTAAACCCACAAATCCCAAATATCCATAGGACGTTTTTTGTTCTGTAAATAAAACGCCCACAGTTAACAATGGGCGTGCACGATATAAGCTTAATCAATATGCAAGGCTTAAATTACCTCAGCACCTTACTTAAAAAGCTTTGGGTTCTGGCTTCTTTGGGGCGGGTGAATAATTCCTCGGGGACATTGGACTCCACCACATAGCCGCCATCCATAAAGATGACTCTGTCGGAAACATCGCGTGCAAAGCCCATTTCATGGGTGACAATCACCATGGTTATGCCTTTTTGTGCTAAGTCCTTCATCACATCCAGTACATCGCCGACCATTTCGGGGTCGAGCGCCGAGGTGGGCTCATCGAATAGCATCAGATCTGGCTCCATCGCTAGCGCGCGGGCAATGGCAACCCTTTGTTTTTGTCCACCCGAGAGACTCGAAGGATAGGCATTGGCTTTATCCTGCAAGCCCACTTGAGTGAGCAGCGCCAGTGCCTTGTTATCGGCTTCGGCTTGGGTCATTAACTTTAGGTTCACTGGTGCTAAGGTAATGTTTTGCAATACAGTTTTATGGGGGAACAGGTTGAAGTTTTGAAACACCATGCCCACTTTTTGTCGCAATTTATCGACACAGGCATCCTTGGCGGTAATGGATTGCCCTTCGATTTCAATATCCCCTTGGGTGGGTTTTTCTAACAGATTGATGCAACGTAAAAAGGTGCTTTTACCGCTGCCGCTGGGGCCGATAACACTCACCACTTCGCCTTGGCGAATATGCTCGTTGATGCCCTTAAGGACCGCATTATCGCCGTAACTTTTGTGTAGGTTGGTTATGTTAATCACTTTGCTTCAACCTCTTTTCGAATTTCGACAGCATAAATGTGAAGCTGTAGGTCAGGAACAGGTAAATCAGTGCACAGGTAAAGAGTGGGATACTGTCTTCAAAGGTACGGCTACGGATAATCTCGCCCGCCCGCATCAAATCTACGCCGCCAATAAAGCCAATTACGGCGGTTTCTTTGAGTAGCACGATAAACTCATTGCCTAACGCGGGCAGAATATTCTTAATCGCCTGCGGCAGAATAATCAGCTTCATGGTCATCGCCTGCGACAGGCCGAGCGAGCGAGCCGCTTCGGTTTGGCCCTTATCGACGGCTTGGATCCCTGCGCGAATAATCTCAGAGATATACGCGCCGCTGTTTAAACCAAAGGCGATAATGGCGGCGGTAATTTTATCGACATCGAGCGCTGCCAGTACGATGAAGTAAAGGATCACTAACTGCACCACCACGGGTGTGCCACGGATTACGCCAACATAGAGTTCGGCAGGGAAGCGGATATACCACTTAGATGACATCTTCATCAGTGTGGTGCCAACGCCTAATACTGCGCCTAATAACATGGCGAAGAAGGTCACAATCAAGGTGACTTTTAAGCCATTTAAAATCAGCAGTATGCCTATCATGCCGTCGTCGCCAATCGGGCTAAACAACGAAGTATTGATTGCTTCTAACATAGGGATCACTTGATATGGGCTGAAACGAGTGCCTGATATTGGCCGCTTGCTTTCAAGTTTTTCAGCGTGTTGTTAATGCTAGTGAGGAGTTCGGGTTGCTGCTTTGACACCGCAAAACCATAAAACTCAGGGGGAAAATCCAGCTTGATCAGTTTGAGATCGGGGTTTTTCGCCAGATAGTTCGCCGCAGGCTCGCTGTCGAATAGCACTAAGTCGACTTTGCCATTCTTCAGCTCCATGATGGCTTCAAAACCTGTATTAAAAGCCGTGACATTTTGGGTGTATTTTTTAGACATCATATCGGCGGTTGAGCCGAGCTGCACCGCAAAGTGTTTGTCTTTAATGTCATCAAGGGTATGAATACTCTCGTTATCTTTATTCACTAGCAGCACTTGAGTCGCCTCGTAGTAGGGCTCCGAAAAGTTAACGCTGGCCTGCCGCTCAGGGGTGATGGTCATGCCCGAGGCAATAAAATCAATCTTGCCTGAGTTTAGCGCAACGATCAGTGAATCGAATTTCATGTTTTCGACTTTAAGCGTCTTGCCAGCATCTTTAGCGATTTGCTTGGCAAGCTCAATGTCGAAGCCTTTGATTTCGTCGCCACTTTGTCCGCCTACGTATTCAAAGGGCGGGAATGCCGCATTGGTACCGACGACTAAAACATCGTTGCTTTTCCCACATCCAGCTAACAACAAGGTGGCAGTCAGCGCTAGGCCGCCTAATAACATGGATTTTTTCATTTAAGACTCTCTTTTGAATGACTCGCAATGTGGCGACTATAGGGATATGCAGCATAAGTGTCAATAATTATGCTGTAAATCTGATTAAAAATTCAATTTAAGAAGTGGGTGATTTACAAGGGAAAGCTTATGACTACAGGCTTAGGCTGGGTTGATATCAATACGTTTTTAAAGCGTTAGTGAATTGTTTAGGATGACCGTGGATAGCAATTTAGCTGTGTAAACTTGTGCACAAGACGGCAATTTTTATTCATTTTTTAGGCGGCAATGAAATTTTATGAGCTATTTCCAACAAAAATCGTAAAAACTTCATTAAATTATGCGCGTTAATCTAATCTTAATGCAGGATCAAATAGCAATTTATGGAGCGAAATGTGAGATACCTAACTCTGGCACCTGCGGCACTCCTTTTAGGCTTAGTAACTTCAGTCAGTGCAGAAGAATCTACCCAGTGGCATTACACCATGGGGATACACGATTTTATTGTGGAACAGGAGAGTTCACACACCTTTGGCTTTAACGGCAATATTATGATTGAACATACCACGGCATCGGATATTTACCTGTCCGCCATGCTGGATATGTTTATCGACATCGATACCGACGATCTCGACCCCGACCATATTCCCGTGTGGTTTAAGTCTGACTATGTGGCCTCGGGTGAGTTCTACCATATCGATCCTCGCTTCTTCTTTGGTTGGCAGGTTGACTTGCAGGGTAAACGTAACACTGTGAGTTCCATCGAAAAGCAAGCCAAGTTATTCCCTGGATTAACCGCCAATTATCAAGGCCAAGAATCGCAGGCGCAGTTAAAGGCGGGCGCGGGCTATTATTATTTAGAAATCGATGATGACGTGCCTCGCACCCGTGGTTACGATCGGGGTGACTTTGGCAATGGCACGTTTGCTTACACCTTAATGGGCAGTTTTGGTTTTGATATCACGCCTAAGTTAAAGATGAATTTTGCCGCGCAAAACTGGAATGACGGCGACAAATGGCTCGAAAATCAATATCGCTTCAGCATGAGTTACGATACGGATTATTGGGAGAAGGGCAGCCAGTGGTTACTGTATGTGGAACATACCGAATACAACCTAGATCACTATGCCAAGGAGAGTGTGCACTCACCTAACTACTTGCCCATTCTGCCTTGGGATAACGATACCTTAGTGCGCTTTAGCTTAGTCGTGCCTTGGTAGTTATTACTTTTGGGTTAAGTGTTTCTCCACTAACGCAATCATCGCCTTTGCCGCAAAGGATAATACCTGTTCTTTGCGCCAAAACAGCGATAACTCCCAGCGCAGTTCATCGCTTGCCAATGGAATATTCACCACCCCAGACACACTGTAACGCCGCGCAATAGAACGCGGCAGTATCATCACGCCCGTGCCCGCCGCCACGAGGGCGATCCCAAAGTCGGCTTGACTGACTCGAGTGATGTTTTTAGGGGTAAATCCGGCGTGTTGGCAAGCGGTTAACACTAGTTGATACAAGGTATACTCGGTCTCAAACATTACTTGCGGCTCGTCGACTAAGTCGTGGATCGACAGCATTGGTCGCGAAGTAAGGGGATTCTCCTTGGGCAGCACCACCACCATAGGATCGTTAAACACCCGAATGCCGTGGTAACCATCGTCGAAGTTGATAATCCCGGTGGCCAGTTCAATTTCACCCTTTTGAATCGCTAAGGTTTGCTCCACGCCGCCACGCACCAGCAGGTGCATATCAATTTGCGGATATTGCTGGCGATATTTGGCAATGATAGGGGCAAAAATTTCAGCACTGCCGAGTGGCGCGAGACCGAGTTTCAATTCGCCTGCGGTTAAACTGCGCTGGGCACTGAGTTCGGCCAGCATGCGTTGTCGGCCAGCGAGTAACTCTTTGCCATGGCGATAGACCACTTCTCCCGCTTGGGTGAGCTTAACCTGAGTGCCACGTTTGCCGCGCTCGAGTAGCACGAGATCGAGTTCTTCCTCTAATTGGCGCAGCGCCTTAGAAAGGGCGGGTTGAGTGAGGTGAACTTTTTCGCTGGCCTTACCAAAACCGCCGGCATCGATGATCTCGATAAAATAACGCAGCACTTTAAGATCCATTATCTTCCCTATAATACATTCTTAAAATTCATGGATTACATTCTTAATATTCATTTTTTTTATCAAATAGGCAAGCCTAAAATAATCCCATAGCAACTTTTAGTGTAAATCGAGAAACCGCATGTCTTTCCTACAAGCCGCAATACGTCGATGCCGTCATGGGGCTTTATTGTTAACTCAAATTGGCCTCTTCTGTTTATTGTCTTTCGCCTGCCATTGGTTTGCGACTTGGGCGCATTCACCTGTGCCTGGTAGTGTGCTGGGTCTAGGTATCTTACTGATTTTACTTGCGACTAAGTTAATCCCTGAAAACGCTGTGCAGCTTGGTGCCGCTTGGCTGATTGGAGAGTTGCTGCTGTTTTTTATTCCGCCAGTGATCTCTGTGATCAAGTACGAAGGCCTGTTCGAGCAATATGGGGTGAATATTCTCTTCACCTTAGTGATGGGCAGTGTATGCGTGATGGTGGGCACGGGATTTGTGGTTGACCGAGTATTTCGTTTTGAGCGTCAACTCAATATCAAAAAGCATGCACGCCGTCATGCTAAGGCCGCCTAATGTCGAGCCTTAACATAAGCCCTGCGGCTATTTCTGAGTTACTGTTTTCGCAGACGGGATTGGCGCTTATCAGCTTGTTATTAACGCTGTTCTGTTACTTTGCGGCTAAGCGTTTATACAGGCTCCACCGAGTGTGGTGGTTGGCACCGATTGTGCTCGCGCCTGTGGTGATCACGCTCTTGGTGTTTAATCTCGATATTCCACTGCCCACTTATTTTGAATATACCCATTGGTTAATGGCGATGTTAGCGCCGGCGACGATCGCATTTGCGTTGCCGATTTATCGGGAGCGTAAACTTATTCGCCAATATCCGTTGACCATTGCCCTTGGGGTGATAGCGGGGCTGTTGCTGGGCATGATCTCGAGCTGGCTGTTAGTGAAATTTGTGCCGCTGCCGGTCGAGCTGTCGAAGAGCTTGTTGGTGCGTTCGGTATCCACGCCCTTTGCGATGGAGGCGACAAGTGCCTTTGGCGGAGTGCCAGAACTGACCGCCATGATGGTGCTCATCACTGGCATTATCGGCATGTTAGTGTGCGAGCCGCTGTTCAAGCTGATGCACATTCGTACGTCTTTAGGTAAAGGCGTGGCCTTGGGCGCCTCGGCCCACGGTGCGGGCGCAGCTAAAGCCAGTGAGTTAGGTCAGCAAGAGGGGGTTATTGCCAGTTTAACCATGATTTTTATCGGGATTGCCATGGTGCTGGGTGCGCCCGTATTTGCGGTGATCTTCAGTTAGTGTTCGAGAGTGATGTGCTGAGTTTGCGTTAACCCTCTCCACCTTTATTGCGATTTTGTTTGTTTAAATGATGTTGTTTTGCCTCTTAGGGCGCTAACCTCTGCTTGGGTTATGCGCCCATTTTTTTAGCTGGCGGCGAATATCGAAATCTAGTGACACTCAATTAAATCGAATAGGGATATAGGATGGATAAGCAAACACGGGTATCGAATGTGACATTGAGACCTATAGGACAAGACGATCTGGAGTTGATCTTCACCCATCAGCAGGACCCGATAGCTTTCCAATTGGCGCAATTCCCCTCGCGGGAACGTGAGGCGTTTTACCTTCATTGGCAGCAAAATATCCTCGGGCAGGCATCGGTGCTGGCACGGGGGATAGAAGTCGATGGCTTACTCGTTGGCAATATCGGTCATTGGCATATGGATGGTCAGGCGATGATTGGTTACTGGATTGACCGTGCATTTTGGGGACGTGGGGTAGCAACGCTAACCTTAAGCGCGTTTTTACCTTTAGTGACCTCAAGGCCGCTCTTTGCCCATGTGGCTCAGCATAATGTGGCGTCTCAGCGAGTGTTGCTGCGCCATGGATTTGTAAAGATGGATAGGCTAATTCAAGAAGAGGATGATGCGGCCCCCTTGCTTGAGTTTGTACTGGCCTGATGCTAAACAGTCACGCTAGCCAATAGTTTAAAACGCTTTTTCTGCGGCTTTGCTTTATTTTTAGGAGAACATTATTTGAGAAATCTATTTAGATATACGTGTTTTATCGTAAATTTAGATTTATCAACCCGACTTTAGTCTAGTACCTGATGGCTTGACCTCATTGGCTAACTCAATGAAACTCTCCATTTAATCACCTCCTACTAAAGTATGGATAATTAAATAATGTTTATTTTCTTCTTATGTCTTGCGCTCTTAGTGCTGGCGTACAAGTTTTATAGCCCATTTGTTGAGCGCCAAGCGGGGATTGATCCTAAAGCGCAAACACCCCAAGCAAGATTCGAAGATGGCGTGGATTATGTGCCCGTTCACCCAGCCAAAGCGTTTTTGATCCAATTCTTAAACGTTGCCGGGGTTGGGCCGATCTTTGGTCCTATCCTAGGGGCTTTATATGGTCCAGTGGCCTTACTTTGGATTGTGTTGGGTAACATTATTGGCGGTGCGGTACACGACTATTTCTCTGGCGTGTTAAGTATTAAAGAAGATGGTAAGAGCCTGCCAGAAATCGCCGGTCACTACTTTAATGTCTATTTTAAAGGTGTGATGCTGCTGTTTACTGCGATGTTGCTGTTCTTCGTGGGCGTGGTGTTTATCATGAGCCCTGCGGGCCTGTTAAGTAACCTCGATTATTTTAAAGACACTATTTTTGGCAATAATACCTTCTGGGTGTTGGTGATTTTGGCTTATTACTTCTTAGCCACTATGCTGCCAATCGATAAGATCATCACTAAGCTATATCCCGCTTTTGGTCTGTTGATGATCGTTATGACCACCTCGATTGCGGTTGCTCTACTTATCAGCGCGCCACAGTTACCCGAAATGGGCGATGTGTTCGCTTACTTCAACCACAGCCATTACAACAATGAGTTGCTCGAGCCAAACCCAGACGGTTTACCGATTTGGCCATTGCTGTTTGTGACTATTACCTGTGGTGCTATCAGTGGTTTCCACTCGACTCAAGCACCTATCATGGCGCGCTGCCTGACCAACGAGAAGTACGTTCGCCCAGTTTACTATGGCGCTATGGTGGCTGAAGGTGTTGTGGCTTGTGTGTGGGCGACTGCGGGTATTGCGGCCTTCCCAGGTGGTTATGTTGAGCTTAAGAGCTTACTCGACCAAGGTGGTCCAGGCCTTGTTGTTAACCAAGTGGCGACTAGCTATCTTGGCGTATTAGGCGGTGTGATGGCGATTATTGCGGTGGCGGTATTCCCGATTACCTCGGGTGATACTGCGTTTAGATCGCTGCGTCTCACCATTATCGACGCCTTTAACATCCCACAGAGTATGCGTAACCGTTTACTGGTGGCGGCGCCTATCCTGACGATCGCTTACTTTATGACTAAGATCGACTTCTCCTTGATCTGGCGTTATTTCGCTTTCTCAAACATGCTGTTATCGACAAGCGTGCTGTGGTTGGCGACTAAGTACCTGTTCGATAGAGGCAGCTTCCATTGGATTGTGAGTTTGCCTGCGATTGCCGGAACCTGTGTGACCATCTCTTACATCATGACGGCGGGTATTGGTTTAGGCTTACCTCAGTCACTGAGTCAGCCCGTCGGGATTGCGGTCGGCGTAGTGTGTTTAGTGGCCTTGATTATTGCCCATAACAAACGCAAAACAGTGCTGGATACAAACTCTTAACCTCATTGGTTTTATGACTGCTAAGGGCTGCATTTTGCAGCCCTTTTTAATACTATTTTCATAAACTGGCGTCAGTATTGAATATTGTCACCGTGACATATTCCATTGCGTCGAAATTATGTTAGATTCTGGCGAACTGATGGAGATAGAGGTATGGTTATCACTGTCATCAACAGTTCTCCACAGGGCAGTCACTGCAATATTGCTTACTTTTGCAGAGAAGTGTCAGGAAGTTACACCAAATCAGAGTCTGCTTATGCAACCCAATTTATTTCCCGAACAAAGACATTTAAATCGTGAGCCGATGGTGATGCCGTCGGTGGAAGCTCAGTCTACCCGTAGCCGTTTACAACGCATGGTGGGCAGTGTGCTACTCACTTGCAGCGTGTTGTTAAGCTTATCTGCTTGTGCAGCGGGTAAGGCGAGCGCACCGCAGGAAGAAGAGTTTAGCTACGCTTGGTTGAAAGGCTATGCCCATACGCTGGCAACTGAGTCCTATGTGAGCCATAAGGGCGAGTTGCCAAAAAGCTTACAGGGCATGAGCTGGGATGATTACCAGCAGTTCCATTTCAAGAAAAAAGCCGCCTTGTGGCGTGAGGATGATTCGGAGTTTCGCGCCGAGTTATTCCACTTAGGCCTGTACTTCGATACGCCTGTGCATATTTACCAATTGGAAAATGGCAAGGCAAAGCTTATCGAATATTCGTCTTCCATGTTCGATTACGGCAAATCTAAGGTAAAGGGTAGCCAACTACCGAAAGACTTAGGTTTTGCTGGGTTTAGAATGCAGTTCAACACCGACTGGCAGCGTGACGTGGTCGCCTTCTTAGGTGCCAGCTACTTCCGCGCCGTAGGTCAGGAAATGCAATATGGTCTGTCTGCCCGTGGTTTAGCGGTAGACACTGCGCTGCCTAAACCTGAAGAATTCCCTATGTTTACCCGTTTCTGGTTAGAGAAACCACAACCGGGCTCTAATATTGCGACTGTGTACGCTCTGTTAGATTCACCAAGTGTAACAGGGGCTTACCGTTTCGATATCGAGCCGGGTGAGCGTTTAAAAATGAAGGTCGATGCGGCGATTTACCCGCGTAAGGCCATCGAACGTTTAGGCGTTGCGCCACTGACCAGTATGTACATGGTGGGTGAAAACGATCGCCGCACCGGTTACGACTGGCGCCAAGAGATCCACGATTCAGACGGTCTTGCCATGCACACGGGTAACGGTGAGTGGATTTGGCGTCCGCTGGGCAACCCAAGCAACCTGCGTTTCAATGCCTACAGCGATGAGAATCCAAAGGGCTTTGGTTTAATGCAGCGCGACCGTAATTTCGACCATTATCAAGATGATGGCGTGTTCTACGAGAAGCGCCCAAGCCTGTGGATTGAGCCAACGGGTAACTGGGGTAAAGGTTCGGTGCAGTTAGTGGAAATCCCAACACTGGATGAAACCTTCGACAATATCGTGGCGTTTTGGAACCCAGCTGAGCCTATTCAGCCTGGTCAAGAACTACTCTACAGCTACAACATGTACTGGGGCGGTATTCCACCTGTTCAGTCACCCCGTGCCCGCGTAGTCGATACCTTTACCGGTATTGGTGGTGTGGTTGGTCAAAAGCGTAAGTACTATAGCAAGCGCTTTGTAATTGATTTTGCTGGTGGTTCCTTACCTATGCTGGGTAAAGATACCCAAGTGAAAGCGGTGATTTCGACCTCTCAGGGTCGTGTCGAAATCGAATCTGCTCGCCCACAACATGCGATCAACGGTTACCGCGCTATGTTTGACCTAGTGCCACCAGAAGACAGCGTTGAGCCGATTAACCTCAGAGTTTACTTAGAGGTCGATGGTCAGCCGTTAACTGAGACCTGGATGTACCAGTGGACACCACCACCAGTGAACGAGCGTGAGCTGCATAACGCCGGTCATCTGCAGTAAACCGTGACTCAGTTTTAAATCTTAAAACGCCAGCCCTGTGCTGGCGTTTTTGTTTTAGCGGATTTGTTAAATGCAAGCCTGACTCGGAGTTATTGAGGACTGATTCACTTTTTGCAAATCTAAATAATTTTTCACTGTCAAAGAGGCCAACCTTAGGCGTAATCTGTGGCGTCCTCGTTATAGGTTAGCGATTCATGTTTGAGATATTGTCTTCTATCGGCCTGGGTTGGTCGGTAGCTTTAGTGCTGGCGGTGTTATTTGTGCTGGCCTACGAATTTATCAATGGTTTCCACGATACCGCCAATGCTGTTGCCACAGTCATCTACACCAAGGCAATGCCCGCCAACCTCGCGGTGATTTCTTCAGCCCTGTTCAACTTTGCCGGAGTGCTACTCGGTGGACTTGGCGTGGCCTATGCCATAGTGCATCTCTTGCCCGTCGATTCTTTACTGGGTATGGACTCCACCCAAGGGTTGTTGATGGTGTTCTCGCTACTCTTCTCGGCCATTATTTGGAACTTAGGCACCTGGTATTTTGGCATTCCAGCCTCCAGTTCTCATACCCTGATTGGCTCGATTATGGGGGTTGGCGGCGCATTCGCTTGGATACACAATGAACCTGTACTGCATGGTATCAACCTTACCAAAGCCACGCAGATTATGCTGTCGCTGATCATCTCGCCCACGCTGGGGTTTGTGCTGGCGGGGATACTGTTATTGCTAATGAAGTTCGTGTGGCAAAAACACAAGATCCACCGGACCCCAGATGAGCAATTTCAAATTAATGGTAAACGCCATCCGCCGTTCTGGGCGCGTGTCAGCCTGATAGCCTCGGCCATGGGGGTGAGCTTTGCCCACGGTTCTAACGATGGCCAGAAGGGCATTGGTTTAGTGATGCTGGTGCTGATCTGTATAGCACCTGAATATTTTGCCCTCGACATGAGTAGCCAATCCTATGATTTGGCGAGGACGCAAGATGCTAACCGCCGTATTATGGCGATTTATAGCCGCAATCAAGCGGTAATTAGCGATCTGGTGGATGTTAAAGCCCAAGTGAATGTGACTGATACTTTGATTAGCCACTGCTCGGCACAAACCGTGTTACCGGCCATGTCGCTGCTCGATCGACGTTTAGATAAGGCTAGTAGTTTTCAAGAGATGAGTGTCGCAGAGCGACGTGAGGTGCGCCGCTTGCTGCTCTGTATCGATGATACTGCGCGCAAAGTGGCAAAATTAGACTTACCCACCAAGGAGTTAACCTCACTCAATAAATGGCGTAAGGACTTAACTAAGCCGACCGAATACGCGCCTTTGTGGGTGATAGTGGCGATTGCCACGGCCTTGGGCTGTGGCACCTTAGTGGGCTGGCGCCGCATTGTTTATACGGTGGGCGAGAAGATAGGCTCCTCGGGGATGACCTACAGCCAAGGGATTGCGGCGCAGGTCACGGCGGCGGCCTCGATTGGGATTGCCAGCGTGACGGGCATGCCGGTATCGACTACGCATATTCTGTCTTCGGCGGTGGCGGGCACTATGGTGGCCAATCGCTCAGGCTTACAAAGCCAAACCATTAAGCAGATTTTATTGGCTTGGGTACTGACACTCCCTATTACCATGCTCTTATCGGCCTTGGTGTTTATCTTGGCTAACGCGCTCTGGGGTTAAGCTAAATACCCTTTACCACGTCAGTTGCATCTGCGCAGTGGATTGTGCCAAGGCCTTATACAACTGAATCGTCGGTAAGCTGACCTCATCGGCCAGTTGTCGCTGCAACTGCTGGTATAAACGTACCGCTAATTCTGGCGCGGTTTGGTTATCGGGCGTATGGATAAACAGATAGGGCTCGCGACCCTCTTTTATCCACAGCGCGAGTTGCCGTAACCAGTTGTTAAAAAAGCTATCGTTATTCTTCACCTGCAATCTATCGTTGTTCGCCGCTAAGGCTTCAATCGTGCCATCCGTTTGGCCAATAAAGCGCACCACGGGCGTATGGGCGGTCGCGATAGCGTGCACGGGCACCTGGGGTTTTTTCTTATGGGCATCGATAATCGCCTCGTTGGCGGGCGGCAGGGCAAATAGCGGCCGACTGTCCATGATGATGCGATTGATTTGTCTGTCCATCAGCAGACGATTTAGCGCCCGCTCGGCGTCGCCTTTAGCAAAAAAGGCTAAATGGCGAACCTCTACGCCATAGCTTAAACCTTGCGGTAACAGATCAAAAAAACGTGCTAACACAGGCAGCTGTTCGGGGCCGAAGGCGGCGGGGAGCTGAATTTTCCACAAACCGGTTTTTTCGACCAAGGGCGACATCACTTGGAAGAAGGCCAATAATTCCTGCTGACAATCCTGCAACAATCTTTGATGGGTGATGGTTTGTGGCAGTTTGAAGGTAAAGCGAAAATCATCTGGGGTGGCACTGTGCCAATTCATCACAGTTTGGGCATTTGGCGTCGCGTAAAAGCTGGTGTTGCCTTCCACTGTGTTGAAGATACTGGCATAGCGGGCAAGTCTGTCTGCCTGTTTAGTGCTTGAACCATAAACACTTTCTTGCCAGTGGTTATGCGACCACATGGCAAGCCCGAGACGTAAATGTCGCGCGCTATGGGAAGGGGACTTGAGTGACGCCAAAAATGCTCCTAGTTAAACTTATTGCCTGATATTCAATGGATAAAACAGCATTGCGGGCTTATCATCGCCGCTTTATGTAAGTATTGTGCTCAAATCCCTTTATATAGGTCAAATCGCTTTTACCCTCAACTTACAGTGCTTAGCTTAGTGTTTAAGCCCTGCGTGGAACTGTCATAATAATTAACCTACTCTAATAGTATGTTATTGTGTGGTGAGAGCTTTAACGACTGGGGATAAATTGCCTCAGTATGATGATGTAAATGAGCCGTAGGCATGGTTGGAGAGTTGTGTGAAAAACGATGGTTATACTTCCCTAAGCCAATTTGTTGATCTGCTATTGGATGCCATCTGTGTCGTCGATAAAACGGGGCACTTTGAGTTTGTCAGTGCGGGGGCCGAACGTATTTTTGGCTATACCCCGGACGAAATGCTCGGCATGCAGATGTTAGATCTTGTCTATCCACCGGACAGGGAACGGACTCTCGCCGCAGCCAATGACATCATGGAAGGGCGTTTTAAGCTCGACTTTGAAAACCGTTATGTGCGAAAAGACGGTACTCTTGTCGATATTCTTTGGTCCGCCCGTTGGTCCGAGGACCGTCAGCAGCGCATTGCTGTGGCTCGTGATATCACTAAGAATAAAATTGCCGAGCGGCGCCAAGCCGCGCTCTATGAAATATCAGAAGCCGTGCATGTGGCCGAAGATCTCTTAGCCCTGTATCGGCATATTCATCAGATCATGGCCAAGTTATTACCGGCGGCGAATTTTGCCATTGCGCTTTATGATCAAGATCTTAATGATCTGGATTTTCCTTATCGTGTTTGGGTTGGTGAGCAGAATCGGGCGCAATGTGCCAGCTTCGATCTGTTTACCGAACAAGTGATCCAAAGCGCCGAGTCACTGCTGATTTGTCCGGTTGCTATGCCAGTTTCCTATGCTCAGGACCAAGATTTTCAAAATCAACCTATTAGTTGGCTTGGGGTCCCGCTAAAGCTACAAAAGGGCATAATTGGCGCGCTGATCATGCATAGCACTCCGGATTCTCGGGCCTACACTAAGCAAGATTGCGAGTTGGTGGAATTTGTGTCGACCCAAATCGCCTTCGCAATTGAGCGCCGGCAGATGTTGGCGCGTTTAGAGCATATTGCGCTTTACGACCAACTCACCCATTTGCCAAATCGTGAGTTGTTTTATGACAGATTCCAGAAGGCGCTATCACGCGCGAATCGTGAATCGAGCTATTTCTCCTTACTCTATTTAGACTTAGACAAGTTTAAATGGGTGAATGATACCTATGGTCATGGTGTAGGTGACCTGTTACTGCAAATCACCGCCCAGCGGATTTTGGGCTGCGTTAGAAACTCAGATACGGTTGCTCGTTTTGGAGGCGATGAGTTTGTGATCCTATTAGAGCGTGTCGATTCGGCGCAAAATACCCTGCTCGTTGCCCAAAAAATTCTTGAAGTGCTTAATCACCCCTTCGAATTAGTCAATCAACAGATCCATATTTTGCCCAGCATAGGCATTGCCCTTTATCCCGAACACGGTAAGGATGAAAAACAGCTGCTGTCCTGCGCCGATTCGGCGATGTATAAGGCGAAGCGTAATGGGGGGAATCGGGTTGAAATGGGCTATCAAGGCTTAAAGACCAGCTATTTTGAATCCTTGAGCCCGCATCATCTCTAAGTGCTTAAGAGATAGTTTTAGCATAAATAAAAATCCCCGATAAGTTTGAGATTATCGGGGATTTTTATAGCGTTGCTATGCGTTACGGCATAAGCAGTTAGTGCATTTATAGCTTAAAGCGGCCGACTTCCTGTTGCAGGGAGGCGGCTAAGTGAGCCAATTCCTGCGCCTGAACCATAGAGCTTTGTGCTTCGATAGAGAGGTTTTCAGAGACCTCACGAATCGATTCGGTATTACGGTTAATTTCGCTGGTAACCGAGGTTTGCTCCTCTGCGGCCGTGGCAATTTGGCTCGCCATATCCGAGATCTCATTAATGGCTTTGCTGATCTGTAGCAGGCTCTCACTGGCCGAGTTAGCGTCGGCGACACTGGTTTCAGCCATATCATGACTTTGAGTCATAGATTTAACCGCCTTACCCGCAGTTTGCTGTAGGGTTTCGATCATGGCTTGAATTTCTTGGGTCGAGGAGTGAGTGCGCTGCGACAACACCCGTACTTCGTCGGCTACGACGGCAAAGCCACGACCTTGCTCTCCGGCCCGAGCGGCTTCAATGGCGGCGTTCAGAGCCAGTAAGTTGGTTTGTTCGGCAATGCCACTGATGGTGAGCAGGATGCTATTAATTTTCTGCGAGTGTTCGTTTAATTCGCTGATAATACGACCCGCAGTTTCGACCTCGTTGGCTAAGTTGCGGATCGATTGTTGACTCTGCATCACTTGTTTTTGGCCGTGGTTCGACAACCCAACCGCGTCTTGCGCCGTTTGCGCTGTGTGTTCGGCATTGCTGGCAATCTCTTCGGTGGCGCTCGCCATTTCAGTCACGGCGGTGGCAACCATAGTCACTTCGTCCTGCTGCACGGCGATGCGCTGGCTATTATCTGTGGCCGAGGCGCTACTGCCTTGAGCTTGATATTCCAGTTGGCCTGCAATCTTGTGCATTCTTGAGATCATGCCGTGCAGACGCTCGACGAAGCGGTTAAAGCCCGAGGCTAAGATGCCAATCTCGTCGTGGCTGTTGGCGGTGTGAATTCTCACCGTCAGGTCACCATCCCCTTCGGCAATATCATTGAGTGCCAAGGCAACGCGTTCTAAGTCTTTAAATTGGATCTTGAAGATGGCGACTAGAACTAAGCCGAAAATCACCAGTAAGCCAGCGCCGACGGCGGACATCCACCAGGCGAGTGTGGTGGCCTGCGACATGATTTCGTCTTTATTCATTACGAAAACCAATTCCCAATCGGTGGATGGCACAGCCGCAACATAAATGAGTTGGGTCTCGCCATCGAGTTCGCGCTCTTCTAGGGTATTGGCGTTGGCACGTTGAGATAACCAGCTCGGGGTAAAACTGTTATCGATTTTATTGAGTTGTTCGTTATTGAGCTGGCTTTTAGGATGGCTAATGATAAGCCCAGTCTTGTCCACCATGATGGTGTAGCCTTTGCCTGGCACTTGAAGGCGCTGCACCGCATCTGTGAGTTGATCTATGGTGAGGTTAGCTGCGGCAACCCCGAACAAACTACCAGAGACAGTCACAGGTTCTGCAATGGTCACTACTTGTTTTTTTAAGGTGGCGCTGACATAGGGCGCTGTCATCACCATGGCATTGGCGGCTTTGGCATCCATATACCAAGGACGGATCCGCGGATCATAGTTGGCTGTATTGAGCGCAGGATCTTGGCGATACATGTTGCCTTGCTCATCACCAAAATAGGTCAGCGCGAATCCCATACCATTATGGGCTTGTAATAAATAAGGGGTGATCTGCACACTGGGATCGGCCTCTATGGTCTTTTTAAGACTGGTGATGGCCATTTTTCTATCTTGCATCCACAGGCCAATACCTTCGGCAAAGGTGTTCGCCAGTTGATCAATTTCATGTTGAGTATTTTCTAAGGCATTATTTCTAATGAAGTAACTTGAAATGCTTACCAGCACTGCGACAGTAATGAGAACGGCGAAGAGACTACTAAAGAGTAAGCGGGTTTTGAGTGTTGATCTCATATGTAATTCCTTTAAATTCCGTTAGCTGTCTAACGTTAATAGAGTATAGCGGCTGAAAGTGTGAAAGCATGAATAGATAAGTCACTCTTTTTATGACGGTTGAAATTGGAATTCATGGCGCTGTGAGTGTAATCTCGGCAAATAGTCAATTGAGTTAGCTAATTGCTTTTATAGGAGTTTATACCGCGAACATGACGAATTTGATTTATTGCACAGCTTTTAGTCGCTATGGAGCATACGCTGAGGGAACGATCAGTTAGTGCAAACAGCACCGATTAATACAATGAGTGACCTATATGAAATGGAATTTTCCGCGCTGGTGCTTAAATCCTTGGCTACATACAAGCCTGTTATTTCTTTTGCCTATCCTGCTGGCGAGCGCACTGCAACCTTGGTTAACGTCTTACAGCATGGAGAAAAGATTTACCCAAGATCTCGATAATATTGCCACTGATTTTGCGAGTGGTTTAGATGGTTTTGAGCAGCGCAATGTTGAACAGGCGTTCGCCGAGTTATCTTTTAGTTGTGATTCAGAGGATATTGCCCTACTGAATAGCCCCTCACTGAGCCCCGCAATCGTACGCTTTATTCAACTCGAACTCGCCGATGGCCGGCAATGCTCCAATATTGGCCCGCCGGTGCATTATCAGTTTGACCGATTTCGCAGCCTATTTATCGATTCGCAATTGGTGGATATTGCCACCACAGTCGCCGCCAACGATAGGGCCCGCAGCATCGCTTATATTTTTCATCTTGGTGAGCAGAGGTTAGTGGTGCTCACTAATAGCTCTGTCTATAACGAAACCCTATCTACTCTGTGCCATGGTTGTTACCAATTAATGATTAGTTACCAAGGTCTTTCTTCCCTCGAGCGAGGCGTTGAAGATTTACTGCAAACCCAAACTTTTATCGAAGATTCGCGTTATATCAGCGTATTAGATGTGACTTTGACCTTGAGGGCGGGGGATGAGCTTTATTGGCGAGAGGCTTCTCGGATTGGGGTTGTATTGTTTATCTCTGCGCTTATTGTGGCGTTTTTAGCGGTGATTTTTTATTGGAATTGGCAATCGGCTCGGGTGTCGATGGGGATGCTGATCCAAAAGGGCATTAGTCGTAAAGACTTTATTCCTTACTACCAACCGATTATCGATTGTCGCAGCGGCGAGGTGGTCGGTCAGGAAATGTTAGTCCGTTGGCGAAGGTTCGATGGCGTGCTCGTTCAGCCGAATCAATTTATTCCCTATGCTGAAGATTCGGGATTAATCCTGCCGATCACCGATCTGATTTTGGAGCAGGTATATCAGGACTTACCTCAGCTTAAGGGCTGGGTCAGCGTCAATATTGTCGCCCAACATTTAGAATCGGGTTTACTCAGCCAATGGTTTTCGTCTCACCCCGATCCTAGGGCTAAGCGTATTTCCTTCGAGTTGACCGAGCGCAAACCCATCACTCAATTCGAATTAGCCTTGGCCGAAATGAAGGCGGTCACCCCCCTGTGCCATGACTTTAAACTGGACGACTTTGGCACTGGCTTTGGTGGTTTTAGTTATTTGCAGCGCCTTGGAATTAACAGCATCAAAATCGATAAGATGTTTACCGACACCATAGGTACGCAGGACTTAAAGGGCGCGGTACTCGATGCCATTATTGCCTTTGGCCGAGAGTCACAGATGGATATGGTGGCCGAAGGTGTCGAAACCCAAGCGCAGGTAGAGTATTTGGCCACCAAAGGGGTATATCAACATCAAGGGTATTTTTATTCGAAGCCTTTGGCCTTTGAGGATTTGCTGACGTTTTACCAGAACTTATCCAATAAAAAGTAAGATGGACGCATAAAAAAGAGGCTCCCATGAGCCTCTTTTTAGTGAATGATGAACCGATTTATCAATGGGTCATTTTATTCTTAATCAGTACGCAGCGCTGCTCGGCTTGGCGAGTTTCTAACAGGGTGCGGCGGGCAAGATTCGATAATCCAGTTTGGCTATCTAGCACTTTATCCAAGGCGGCAATACTGGTGTAGTTACAGTCGGTTGGGATCAAGTTACGGCTATAGCTACGCATAAATACTGGGCCTTTTTTATCCATATCCCCTAAGTTGGCGAGGCGCTCTTCGGCGGTCGCGGCGCTTAAGAGTTTTTGCTCCGCAGGATAGAGGTTTTCCATAATGATGCGCTGTTTAGCAAACGGCAGGGCGTCGGCGTGGACTTTACTCAACCAGCGACGTTTTGCGGCAGCTTCTGGACGGATAACTTGGGCGGCCAATGCGGCTTTTTCACCCGAATCTGAGTTATCGCGGGCGGCTTCCTGGGTAATACGTTGCTGCGCATTCGGAAAGTCGTAGCGATTCAGCTGAGTGATGATGGCCCAGCGTAGATCTTGGTCTAAAGTTAAGCCCTTGATTTTGGTTGTGCCATCCAGTAATTGCGCTAAGTGACGCAGACTGTCGCGATCGCCAGCCAACTGGATATAGGCATTGAACCAGCGGCGCTGGAAGTCATTGTCGCCTCGACTCTCCATGGTCTTACGAAGGCTCATTTGCGCTAAGCCTTTGACCGCATTTTCAGCATAGTTTTGCTGAATCGGCGCGATTTGCGCGAGGTATTCTTTACTGCGTAGCAAGCTCGAAATAATCTGGCCGACCACAGTGTAGTCATTCTCCGCAGGGGCGTTGACGAATACTGTGCTTAAGTATTGATCTAGGCTCAGGTTGCCTTCACGCACACTGTCCCACAGGCTTTGCCACAGCATAGAACGCAGCAGCGGATCTGTAACACGGCTTAACTGTTGCTTCGCGGTGTCGAAGGATTTGTCATCGAGTTGTACTTTCACAAAGCCCCAGTCATCGTAGTTGGGGTAAACCAAATCTGGACAACGCTCACCGACTAATTGCTTCACCTCAGTGCGTTCGCCCTTGTAGGTGGTTGGTACTGTGGTCTCATGTCTTAAATCGAAGCGCCCCTTAGTGAACAGGGCGATTTGGACTTTCTGCTCCCTGAGCGTCGGCAGTTCGCTGCTGGCAGGATACTGCAACAGGCTAAATTCGCTGATGCGGTTGCCGTCGCAGCGATACTCGGCCTTAATGGTGTTGACCCCCGCACTGTAGAGCCAGTCCTTCGTCCAGGCGCTTAAGTCGCGGCCAGCAGCTTTGGCTAGGCTATTGATAAAGTCGTCCAGCTCGGCATTTTGATAGCTGTATTGCTTTAAGTAGTTACTCACGCCTCGCTGGAACACCAGATCGCCTAGTAAATGGCGCAACTGCTTGAGGGTCGAGGCGCCTTTTTGATAGGTGATGGCATCGATATTATCGAAGGCATTTTGCGTGGTTGCCACGGGCACTTCGATAGGATGCGTGGTCACTAGGCTATCTTGCTCATAGGCGCGCTGTTTGCCTTGGGCGTAAAAACTGCGCCAAGCATTGGTAAATTCTGTGGCTTCTTGGGTGGCGAGTGTGCCCATAAAAGAAGCAAAACTCTCGTTTAACCACAGGCCATTCCACCACTTCATGGTGACTAGATCGCCAAACCATTGGTGCGCCATCTCATGCATGATAACGCCGGCTAAGCTTTGTTTTTGCTCGGCGGTCATTGCCGCTTTGTGGAGGAAATGATCTTCGGCAAAGGTCACAGCGCCAGCGTTTTCCATCGCACCATAGAGGAAATCTGGTACTAAGAGTTGATCGTACTTTTTAAAGGGGTAAGGGATACCAAAATAGGCATCAAAGAAGTTTAAGCCTTGTTTAGTATAGGTAAACCAATCCTCAGGCGTGACTTGGTTAGCCACCGATTGGCGCGCGAACAGGCGCATCGGATAGCGGCCAGAATTATCCTGCCACATATGGTATGGCCCTGCGTGCATCGAGAAGTTATAGGGGCTTAACTTAGGTGTTTCAGGAAACTCCCAACGATTTATTGCCCCCGCAGGAGTGACTGAAGACTCGCGCATGGTGCTGATCACTTGCCAATCCTTCGGCGCAGTCACGCTGATTTTATAGTTGGCTTTTAAATCGGGTTGGTCGAACACTGCAAACATTTGCTGCGCCGCAGCAGGTTCGAAGTGCGAGTACAGGTAGACCTTACCATCGACTGGGTCTTGGAAACGGTGCAAGCCTTCACCGTTGGTGCTGTGGGGGCGAGTAAATTGCACTTCGACCGTGTTGTCGCCCGACGACAGTAAACGGGTGTTCAGACTGATATAGGCGCCATTGTAATTAGGGTAAACCGCGGTGCCGTTAATCAAAAAGCGCTTAATTTGTGCCTTGTTCAAATCGAGGCTCAATTGCTTAGGCACTTCGCTGAGATTGAAATGGACCTTAGTGGTGGCGCTAAACTCAGTGTCGCCAGTCAGTTGAAAATCCAGCTCATAATGCACATTCGAAATCACCTGTGAACGTAAGCTCGCCTGATATTGGCTGATATAGGGGCTGGCATCCCTCGGGCCCGTATTTAACGGACTTTGGACGGCGCACGACATCAGGGCCGAGCAGGTGAGGGCAACTAGGCTGGCTTTAAACAAATTCACGACTTCAATCCTTCAACGATTTACTTTATTTATGGCTTGGATGCGGCGCAGGCTGGTAAGTTTAGGCACTGTGAAGTGGCAAACTTATCCCGTTCAAAAGCGACGCCCATGCGAGGTATTTTGGCCGAGTACACTACCTTATTTAGCATGGATAACCAATGTTAAAAATGTAAAAAAAAGCCAGCGAAAATGCTGGCTTTTTTTGAGTATTTCGGCTTTAGCCCATGGGGCTGAGCGAGATTACATACCTAAGAAAGACTTAGACTTTGTCTTACGGATTTCTTTTTCGTCAGACCATTCGATAAGGCCTGTTTCTAAGTCCATCAGACGCATAGTCATCTTGTAGTAAACGTCTTTAGTGCTGCCATCTTGCTTAACGATGCTAGACAAGTTGCCATACAGCATGTACTGGGCACCGATTTGACGACCAAACTTGATGGCGGTTGATGGGTCAACCATACCGGTATTGTTTTGGTAATCCAGTTGCTTACGAACTGAATCGACTTTTGTCATATCGATAAAACGGAACTTGCCTGAGCGCAGTAACTTGTTGCTGATAGAGTCGGTTACTGACTCAGTATCGATATGCTCAGAGGTTTTATTTTTGATGCTATCGACAAACAAAATTGGGCGGTTGTTCGCCGTCATTGCTACGATAGGTGGGAAAGTCATCATGCTATCGACCATCTTAGCGGCGATGGCTTGCAGATCCGTTGAGCCAAAGTTTGCGTTAACGGTTTCCACTTCTGTGGCATCGCCATACTCGACTTTCGATTGACATGCAGCCAGACCCATTACGGCAGCCAGCACAAAAATCAGTTTAAATTGTTTCATAGTCAGTTCCATTTTGTGATTGTAAAAACTTAATGACACTCGTTTTATTCAAACATTCACCGCTAGGTTAAATGATTATTGAATAAATTCGGGTGTAATTACCAGTATCAATTGCCCAGACCAAGGTGGTCTTGCCTGCGGCAACGTCAATTTTGGCCGGTGGTGCCTTGTCTAACTGCAGCGTGTATTCCCCCGGATTGAGATAACGTCTGCCAATTTGTGCTTGTTTCGGCAGGGTCAACCAACTGCGGCGGTCCGCCTGTTCGGTGACTACGTTAAAAATCTGCATCGCGATACTGCCAATATCGGCGGCATTGTTACCGGGTTTGCCGCTTTTTTCGACCTGATAGGCCATTTCCGATTTGGCATATACCCGCGCGACTTGGCGAACCAAGGTGCCGGGCAAATCTTCCTTGAGCGCATTAATCGCTAAGGCATCGATATTGGCGATGGGCTCGGTTTTAAGCACTGTGCCTAAGCCTTGCACTTGAGTTTCGGCGACAAAGCTATTGTTCGGTCCATAGGTGGCGAGCGACACAGTTTGCCAGTTGCCATGGATAGTGAAGGGCACTGTGAGCGCTTGTTTTTCGGGTACAAATCCCTTTTCGACCATGAGAATGACTTGGCCTTCACCCGTCTTGGGAAGCTGGGCATCGCCCCAGCGCTTTTTAAACTCATCGTATTGCGGCATGCCGAGCTGTTTGGCAAGACGTACTAAATCCTGTTGCAGATAAGTGTTATCTGGAGT